>SDBU01004102.1_pt1 | contig 18113 bp, 18 predicted proteins | sample 2277071 | NCBI WGS metagenome assembly SDBU01 (sample SAMN10397929, study PRJNA504765) | marine sediment metagenome | isolation source: marine sediment core GS08_GC12, 126 cmbsf | place: Arctic Ocean: Gakkel Ridge, Loki's castle | collected 2008 | reverse complement strand
TAGAGCTAAGGCTGGCGGTAATTGATTCGAGATGGGTGTCGGCATTGGTTTTTAAGGTGGCAATTTGGGACTCGAGTGCTTGAGTATTACCTAGAATTGTTTCTAATCCTGTTTCTTTGTTGTTAATTTTTTCAATTAAAGTTTGTGAATCGTTCACATAACTTTCAACTCTAGTACGCAATGATTTGGCTTGAGTCAGGTCATGTTTAACCCCATCAATTGATATACGAAGCTCATCACCCAACTCTTCTAAAAGTTTTTTAAAATCATTTTTGTCCATATTTTTACCTTAAAATTTTCCTTCTATTTCTTAAAACGACGTTTGGTGCGACTAATATTTTGTATGGTTAATTTCCCTTTTGCCGTTTGTTCCGCAATTTCCTTCGCCTTATCTAGGTCAGGATTAGGAACAAGAAGTTCTTTTCTACGATTCTTTTGCGTATTGAGCCTACTGATGGCTTTCTTTATACCTGAACGGCTACCGCTTCGTTCCACCTCTCGAGCCACCTCGTTATCTCTTGCATCAAGGCGTCTATTTCTACTAATCGGAACCTCTTTTCTTGGTTTTGATAGTCCCTTAGTTTTTGCATTTCGATGTGTTTTTGATTCTCCCATAAACACTCCTTTGTTATATTGTTAACACGCTTGGCATAATACCCTATATTGTATATTCAAGCAATCGTTACACTATATATTGAGTAGCAACACACAATTCGTAATCATTATGTAAGTATATTATTAAGATAGGATTAAATTATCATAAAAAAAGAGTTAAAAGTTCGATGTCCCGCCATCTATATATTAAAATAATGCCTCTGACCAGGCATTTTATATTGGTGGACTTAACGGGTCAATATTTGAACGATATCATGCCTGCATATAAACAGTTCGAGAAGCTGATTAGTTAATAATCTTCCAGTTTTCTTCTCTTTCCTCTCCCCTGATTAGGCAGTACACGAACCCCGAGCTACTGGAGTCGCTAGTTGAAGAATTGCAGGTTAAATGGACAGTCCTCTATCGTATTAACACCTGATTGTTTTGTCATTCACCCGGAACTATTATTGTGTGATTCCAACAACAACTAATGGCACAGCTGGAACCCCACGTCCCTGCCTAACCAAGTTGTAAAATTCACCTTCATAATAAGGAACACCAGAACTCATTTGTGACTGAAGTGTTTTCATTGGCAGAATTTCGATACCAACGTTAATCTCATCGCCAACATAAAACGCTAGATGTTTTACGAAAAAATCATAGGCAACAAAGGAGTATTTACCGAACTGAACTTCAATTGCTACTCTGTCTTTGACGAAATCAGTTTGATTGTAACTAAATATTGGTGTTTCTCCTGCTGCCTCAATCTCTTTCCTTTGCTCCTCGGGTGACATGGTGAGCGTCTTGCGTATTAACTTTTCACTTTTAGTAACCCAATAACTAACCCTGCTTTCTTTCCATCCATGCTCATGTAGCAAGTTTCTAAAACAAGAGTTCATGTCAACAGGGCTATAAAGAAGTTCACCTTTCTTAGTTTTTTCTTTAGATACTTTAGTCTTGCATTTTTCAGCATCAATTTCGGCTATGACACTTTGGATTTCTTCCCACATATTAGGCTTGTGAACTAGCAAATATTCAAGACCATTTAAATGAGAATATGTTTCAACAATTCTCATCTGGCCTCCTTGAAGCACCTGTACCGTCCGGTTGATAAATAGGTTTATTTATTGGCCTAGTTTTTAATGCACCGTCTACTGCTTCTTTGATTCTGGCTTGTGCGACTTCTACATATTTTTTTTCAACCTCAGCTCCAGCGGCTCGACGACCGTTATTTAGAGCAGCGATCGCTGATGTTCCAACGCCTATATATGGGTCAAAAACAAGATCTCCTTGATTAGTCATTGAAAGCACTAATCGCTCAACTAAACCAACAGGAAATTGACATGGATGGATTGTTTTTTCAATGTGATTGTTTTTTACATTTGGAATATCCCAAACATCAGTTGGGTTCTTTCCTTTAGGATTACATGAGAGCTTGCCCTTATTTGGGCCTTTAAAATGTTTCTTACCAGGATACTTTTGTGGAATCCGTACGGAATCAAGATCAAAAGTGTAGCCTTCTTCAGATTTTGTAAACCAGAGAATTGTTTCATAGCGTCCCGAAAATCTCTTAGATGCATGCAAGCCATGACCAAAATGCCAAATTATGCGGTTTCTAAGATACATTTTTAATTTAGTCTTAAATATAGGATAAAGCAGAGTATCGAGGGGGACAATTTCTCCATTTTCAACATAATTGCCAGTCTGCCAGCAAATACTTCCCGTTGGTGAAAGTATTCTGTGACATTCCTTAATCACTTCCTCCTGAAGATCAAGATAAATATCTAAGCTTGTTTTAGCTTCATATTCTTTTCCAAGATTATATGGTGGTGATGTAACAACTAGTTCTGTACATCCGGATGGCATGGTTTTTAAAAGTTTAAGACAATCCCCTTTAAATAAGGTTACTTTATTATCAAGATTAAATTTCGTTGAAACAAATTTACGCCTTTTTGTGATCTCATTAATAGAATTTCCCTGAACCTCCAAGCTGCTATATTTGTTATGTCGTATTTTTGTTTTATTCATAGCTTTCTTGAAGATAATATTAACGGTTCTCTGCTATTATAGTAAGCCAAACAAATGTTCGTTTCAAGTGAGAAGTTTAGTAAGCCATTGAGATAACTAACAATTTAATTATTTACTATTGGGAATATTTATAACTGAATTATTTATAAGCACAGTTTGTTTATTTTCTTCAATCAATGCTTGATCAACAAATTTTTTATGAATTACTGGACCAATATTTATTTTTTCTGCCTCTAAATATTGCCGTATATACAAATGAGGATCTTCGTCAGCAAGTTTATTCAAGCCTGAAATCTTTTCCTGTTTCCATTTTTCATGGAATATGTAACTCAATATTTCATTTAGGATTATTTCTGCTAAATATATTTGCGATATGATTGACTTGCTAACAGATTCTTTAGATGGATTTATCCCAAAATATATCTTATTAATAGGATGAAGCTCATTTACTAATAAATAACCACAGCTCGGACTGGTTGGCATATTATCATAAAAACATTGCATATGTGCTTCAGTCTCAATAAAACGCCAACCTGAAAACTTATTTATTGGCTGAGTGGGGTTGTCAGCTTGTTTATCATTGACTCTTATCGTTGCTTTTGCGTTAAAATCTTTATGTGTTGCGATTACATTAACTGTAGCTTTTTTGCCAGTTAAAAATTTAATTGGTATAAGTGCAACATCCTCATACACAATATTAGAATCTTTTACAATAAATTTCTTTTTTTCTAAAACAATTTCTTCAGAATCAGAATTAATATTAATTTCTGAACCAATCGAAATCATGTTTGTATTTAAGAAAAGGTTGGCTTTACCCTCTTTTTCTGTTCTGATATTTATTTCCGGTGGTGAAAAACACATAGTTTCCGGGTAAACCAATTCATTCTTAACTACAGTGGCTATCACACTACTATTTTTACCTTCACTTGATGCTTCTATCAATCCAGTCTCATTTACGCTTTGTCCACTAATTGAAATATGGCTTCTCGCAAGGTTTTTAGCTTTTGACAAGTGCTCTGTCACTTTAAAACTTTCAGGCTTTATAGTTATTTTGTCATTATCTGTAGAAATCTTGATAACGCTGCCGGTTTGCACCAATGCTGTATTAATATTAAGCCCTAAGCCATAAGTTTTGCCCTCTGTGATATTTATCTGCGTTCGGTCAAATTGCAGACCCGTTTCTGGTGGTAGAATATTTTTTTCAGGTTTTGACACCAAAGACGACTCGTCTATTACATTTTTATAAAGATTGTCTAACAGTTCAAAAGCTTCTCGCTGGCTCTTCTCTTGTTTATCTGGTAACTGATCATCCTTTTTAGAAACTTGAATGCTTTTATGAATAAATGATTCGATATGTGGTTTTACAACTGATTCAAGTTTCTTATAAAAATCATGGTGAGTATCGAATCCATTTCTTTCATCGGTAAGTATTTCCTCTGGCTTTTTCTGGTTAATCTTTTTTAGAATAATGCTCCGAGCACCAGTTAATCTAACAGTGCCGAATAAGTTCTCAGCTCCAGGAAAATTAGTGGGGAAGCCAAAAAAAGTCCGATCATAAACAGCATCTTTTTCATCATAAACTAGTAGTCCATTTTCATCTGTTTCTACTAGGGAAGAATCTGACCTGCAAAGCTGAATAAGAGCCGTTACTGTATCGCCTTCGTAATCAAAACCCTCTTCCCATTCTCCTAAAACTTGCCCTTCTGGAAAAACGTATTTCAATCTAGTTCTTTTTTCTTTACTATTTCTATTATTTTCAGAGTAGTAAACAACTCTATTCTCGTTTGACATTATTAATCGAAGCATATAAAAGCTTTCCAAGTTATTTATAAAGTTCTTTATGGGTTTACGAGTTTTTGGAGCAAGTTCAAAAGATATAATAGTGCCATTTTTTTCAAATGGTATTCTTAAATCTCTATACAAATCCTTATCTACTCTTGTCTTTGTTCGCTTAGGATTGATATCCCACGTTCCGTCTTTAAGAACACGAAATTTGCAAACATACAGCACATTGTCAACAATTGAAAGTATGTGACCTTTCTGGTGATAAAATAATACGTCACTTACACCTTGGCCGAAGAGACCTCTTACGCCAAATCCTTCTGAGCTACCACTCGTGTCTCTTCCATATTCTTCAAACTTATTCTTCATATCTTTGTCTGTCATACCTTCAGCGTAATCAATAATTTTAAAAGTTCTTGATTTAGTGTCATATATAATTTCAATCATTTGTTTTTCTGCTAAATCTATAACTCCTTTATCAGCTAATCTAGTATAACTATCATCACTATTAGTAATAGGCTCTGTAAGACACTTGAAAATACTTTTTGCCGAAGCTGTCTTACGATTTAGAAATCTTGGGGCAACTTTTACTTTTATTGACATATTGATTTACCTCCTAATTAAATAATTGCTGATATTTACTCTCAACCCAGTCAAGAAACTTCTCGATATCCTTACGTTTAGCAATTTCTGCTGAGTGACGAAACCCACGCATTATTTCTTTTAATACTGGTTTATCGGTGTATGGAACTGCTTTTAATAAAGCCCATATATCATAATCCCCAACATCTTCAGTAGATTCAGATTCCCAGCATTTAAACAGCTTACTTGTTTCAATCTGCGAGATTAATTCTGCACCGGTATAGGTCCGATCAGCTCTTTTTACATTTCGTTGTGGTGTCTGTTTAGCCCCACCATTAAGTTGTTCGTCCATCTGACGTGCTACATATTTGCCCTTCTTTGTAAGCGCAAAACTCTTGCTTACACTACCTACTATTAAATTCTTATATTTTGGCCGGCAATGTAGGAGTGTTCTATTTACAAGAGCTGTATCGGGGTATTGAGAAAATCCTACCATGGAAAATTTAGTCGGAAAAAGCTTAAATATCAGTACAGTGATATGCTCAAAAGTTGTTGGAATCGACCGTTCAATTAGCACATTTAGACCATAAACTAATAGATTATCCTTATTAATGCCTTCGTATAAAGATGGATCATAGTTATTTAACTCCTTAATTAAGTCTTTCAAACTCATAACTTAATCTCCCTATTCTTCGACCTAGTGTTCTTAAAACGATTCTTCGTTATTTTTAGTTGTTCGTCAATTATTAAAAACATATGTCTGATCTCCTCTGTTGAGTATTTATAATTACTACGATTTGATAGATTGCCAAGCAAATCTAAATCTCGCAATATGCGGTTTCCTCTCATTTCTGCAAGTCGCTTAAACTTTTCGTGTTTTGATTCTGAACTCATAATGCTTGTATATTACTACATATCTCATATATTGTCAATATTATTATATGTAATGCACATAATCAACCTTTAATAGCCTAGTAATCTATTCTTTTTAATTAATATTGCATTAGAGATCTTTGCCAAAATCTAAACACTAACGACCACTAGTGTTAGTTTGTCCCGATTGTTTTGGCAAATTTTAGTATGAAGGATTTATAGGACAATAATTTGACATTCTTCTAATATGTAAGCGTTCATAAATAATATTACTTATATACAACTATACAGAGAATATGATAGCTTCGTCTCTTTTTGTTAAAGCCATTGGGCTTTTGTTTTTGTTTCTTTTTTTTAGTCATATTTTTACTTTAATCATCGAACGATATACTCAAAATATCCAGAATCCATTATTAGCCATTATACAGTCACTTATTAATTACTTAAGTGCTTTCGTTTGATCTTATCTTTGACAAGCGCTTTTCCTAGTGCTAACTTCTTCATAATACGATTGCTAAGGGGGTAAGCAAGTGTTCTATGATCCGATGGCGGGAATATCCGCACTGATAGGTGCAGTAATTCAGCTTGTTTTCTGGGGATTTCTTATTACCGCAATTGTAGTGGTAGCAATAACAGTATCAAGAAGTGTTAAAACCTCTGAAGATGAAGTAATGGAAAGATGGTCAATGCTACTGACTAATCAAGCTCAAGCTTCTAAAGATTTCCTTGACCTTGTAGAGTCAGAACTTGATGTAAGAGGCTGCCCTTACGATATATATACAGAAACGATAAACCAAGGGTTAAATTACAAAAGAGATTTTGTAAAAGTGGAACTTAATAATGCTTATTCCTGCTATATCGGGACTGAAATAATTGGCAAAGATATCCAATTCAACTGGCTGTTAAGAGAAAAAATGAGCCCTTTTTATAAAATCCCAGTTGTTGGGCCTTTATTTAAACGAATCATTCTTGAAACTTCATTCATTGACAGAAACAGACTTATTGCCTTTGCTTCATTTACAAAGGACTGTACCCTAAACGTTGTCGAATCCCTAATGGATAAACATGACATTGATAAGGAAAAGCTCAATAAAGTTTCAAGTGGCAAACTAGGGCCATTGTAGAATTTCTATTCACAAAACTTTTCAGGTTCATCGGGGGCGGCAAAACTAGCTGGCTCAAGAGCTATTGATTCATCTAGCTGTTTTAAGCTTAAAGTGTAGCCGTTTGTATTATTAACTAACCTCAGCCCTTCTTGATTAGTTCCCAAGTTATCGCTTTCAATAAAATCAATAGTCCTAAAAATTCTTGGCTCTAATCCTTTGGTTTTTAAAACAGCAAATTGGTCGGGCAGGTTTGTAATCTCTGATATACCAAGTTCGGATTGCTCACCTATATTAAAATAACTTTCGCTTTCCAAGGAACTCGTTTTTACGCTGTAGGGATCATATTCCAAGAGGTATTTAACCAAGAGTTCAGCATCCTCTCTATCGCACCTAAAAATACTAAAGTTCTTGGCGTTTCCCAGGATAATACTCCTTAGTTTATCGTCTAACTGTTCAAGCGATTGATGAGCTAAGATTAATGATAATCCGTATTTTCTAGCTTCGCTTAGTATTTCCGCAAAGCTTAAAGTTGCATAGTTTTGGAACTCATCGACGTACAAATAAAACGGCTTTCTTTGTGATTGGGCAATATCTATCCTCGACATTGCGGCCATTTGGATTTTGGCTACAAACAAAGCTCCGAGCAAGAATGAATTGTTCCTTAATACTCCTTTTGAAAGGTTAATAAGGATACATTTTTCTTCATCCATTATCTTTCTAAAATCAATCGTTGATTTCTTGGCTGAAAGCATCAGCCGAATTCTTGGATCTGAAGTAAAACTCGATACTTTGTTTAAAGTCGATTCAACGTTTGAAACCCTGTCTTTTTGCTCCCACTTGTCAAAGCGGTTATACCAAAAGGAAGCCGTTGCTTCGTTGGTAACAAACTTTATCTTATCTTCCCTGAATTCTTTATTTGTAAGTAGCGGTTCAATATCAAGTAAGGTTCCGCCAGCTTCTATTAGAGTTAAAACGGCGTTTCTTAAGATTTCAATAAGTCTTGGAGTTTTATCTTCCGATAAATTCCATATTTTTCTAAAGACTTCCACTAGCTCGAGGGTTTGAGTATACGGATCAATTCCTTCCTGTTGCTCTAACGGGTTAAAGCCGATGATATGCTCGGGGTCGGTCATTTCAACTAAAATTGTTTGCTCATAGTTTGCAGGGATAAGGTTGCCGACAATATCGCTTATTAAATCACCGTGGGGATCGATAACGCCGCAACCCTTGCCTTTTTTTATATCTTCCAATATCCAATTAGCCAGAGCTTTTGACTTTCCTACTCCTGAACTGCCCAAGCAATAAAGATGTGTCGATCTGTCTTCTTCCGGTAAATACAATCCGGCGTAACAGTCGTTATTCTCATCTCGAGTGTCGCCAATCTTAAGACTTGATAAATCATTTAATCCCGTTGGGATAGGAGCAATAGCTTCTTCTTTGATTTCTTCCGGTTCTTTTTTCTTGAAAATATCTAGGAAATTCAAATAATCACCTAGTATGAAGTTTAGCGGAATAATAGCTTGCTAACTAGTTGAACTAATATTTAAATATTTTTCAAAGAAAGCGCTATCTTTTTATTTAAACAATGGGGCTTTAGTTTGCTTAAAACCATTGTTTCGTTACTTAAGAATTTTGCTTCCCATAATTCAATCGGCAGGTCTTTATAGTTAACTGCAATCTTTTGATATTTTGAAAAAGAGTCGGCGATTACGATTATTCTTGTGTTATCCCAGCTTACATCTTTGATTGTCAGGTTCTTATTTGTTTGTTGGTTATATTCCAATATGGCTTCGGCTTTGTTTTTGATTAATAGGTACAAATAAGTAAGCGCTTGATCTATGACGCCTGAATTTTTGTACCGCTTATACTCAATAATTACAAAAGATTTCTTTATAGGGTCAAAAGCTAAAGTATCAAGCCTTAAGTTATTTACAGAAAATTCTCGGTTTAAAAGTCCGCTTACAAACTCCAAGCCGAGAATGTTTTTTAGGTTTTTCTCAACTAATTTCTGTATTCCCCTTTCAAGCTCAATTATCTTTGTTCTAATAGGGTCTAGGTTTTCATCTCTTATATGAAAAAACTGCATTTAAGGAAAAATTAATCATTCTTTACTCTCCAAGAACAAAACTGATAACAATATAAAGGGGAAAGATTAAGTTTTTATTAAGTTAAGAAAATCTGAAGATTTATTTTTGAATATTTCTATAGAAATATTAAGCAAGAAAAACATCAAATATGGACTTGACCAATCAACATAATACTTGACTTTATGCTGGTAATAGCAAGTCAACTTGTTGTATAATAATTTAACTACTAATATTTAATTATAGTTCAGTTGATAGCAAAACAACCGCTATTAATATTGTTTACCAATAGTTTGTTGTTTCTGTTAAAATTTTACAAACTATGTTTTAAGTTTAAGAAAGGTTTAATATAAATGGCAACAGCTAAAGAAAAATTAGTTGCTAGTCAGAGTGATCTGAAATCTTTTTTTCAAGTTCCAACTTCTGACCAAATTAAGAAAAAACTCCGTGTTTCAATTACTAATTGTTGCAATTTTAATTGTTTTTTTTGCCACAATGAAGGCTCATTAAAAGATAACAAACATTTGCCAATAAATTCAATTTTTGAAATTGTAGAGGAAAGCCTCGCTATTGGCATAAACCAAATAAAATTAACTGGTGGCGAACCTCTCATTTATGAAGACAGAAGTAATAATATTATTGATGTTATAACAAAGATTAATCTTCTAAAGAATTCTAATAATTTTGAACTATCCCTAACAACTAATGGAAGTAGGTTGCAAAGTTTTGCCTCTAACTTAAAAAGAGCTGGGCTAGACAGAATTACGGTTAGTTTGCACACAATAGACCAATTTAATTTTGTCGAATTAGTTTCACCTAAAAACAAAACAACCGTTAACCAGATTTTAAAAGGATTGGTAGAAGCCACCAAATATTTTGATGATGTCAAAATTAATACTGTTTTATATGAATCTGAAAATTACTCAAATATTGAAGAGCTGCCCAAAATAGCTGACTTTGCATTAGAAAATAATATCAGTGAGCTTAGACTATTTACCTTGTTAAATACTAAAAAATTAACGAGTTTTGATGAATTCTATGTAGATTGGCTAGACAAAAAAGTTATTAACCAAATTAGAAAAATTGCCAGCCGAACTAATTTTGATGAATCAATCCATCTCTTAAAGAATTATTCTTCAGTAAATCTGCCCGTGCGTTTGTTAATCCCGCTCGAAAGAGGAAAACATAAACTTAAGCTTAGTATCCATCCGTTCATTAACAATAGGTTCAATGATTCAAGTGATCCGTGTTCTCTTTGTAAAGAAAAAAGGATGTGTCAGGAAGGGTTTTATACCTTGAGAGTAAATGCAAATGGTGATCTTAGGTCATGCCTTTTGAAAAAAACTAACTATAATATTTACTCTCTAAATGTAAGAGAGGCTCTTACCAAAGCTCTCTCTGAAATGCCAAGCAGTATTTCTTGCCTACGAAACAGCTTAAATCAACCAGTAATCACTGAACGCTAGACAATTATCAGGTTGGTACAAATTGACAAATGACAAATACTTAGACGATTTTAACTTAATATTCTTGTTTAATATAAACATAGGGACATGGCTTTCCGATGAGGCATTTTCATCATGGAACGATCTAATACAAGGTAAAACATTATTCGATATGTTCAAAAACTACTTTTCAGATAAAGTAGTAAAACTAGGTAGCTTTAATCGTTGTAACGAAGAGATTGATGTAGTTCGTAGTAGAATAAATGAAATTGAAAAAGAGAAAGGCAAACGAGTACTGTCAAATACTTTTCTAGCCAATAATTATTTGCCACTTATTTTTGAAGAACCCGAAGGAACAGCGTTACAATCTCCGAACTATCCTATCAATTCAGGAAATAATTTTAATTATACAGAGGGTAAAAATTCTTGGCAGTTGCTCTATAAGGATTGTTTACTAAGAATAACGAGTGATGGAACTCTATCATTTAAATTTTCTTTTAAATATAGTTCAGATAATAATCATAAAGCAACAACAGAAAATTTCATATCGTTACACAATTATTTAAAACAGGCCTGCGAAAGCACCTTTAAAATCAAGGCAGACACTTTTATTACAGACCTTAGGCCCCTGGTTTCAGGTGAAAATGTTGAACTATTTGAAATAGACGAAGAAAAAATCTCAAGTTCTTTTGACTATCATGAAATTATCATTCTGAAAGGTTTTATCGATATAAATGGAAATAAATGTGATCAAGTTAAAAGCTTAACTGAGTTCAAAGATGGTCCGGATCTAAGCGGTATTCTAAACCAATCATCATGGTTTAAGTTGTATTCTAAACAAGAAATTGAAAATGCGAAAAACAAAAATATCGGCTATAAAACAGATGAAATATTTTTGACCGATAGCCATACTTCTTTGATTGTTTTACGAAATTATTGGGACAGTAGACAACTCGAATTATACATAGAAAACCTTGTATTATTAATAGAACTTGTGGTTGCCAAGCTGCCTTTTTTAGATTACCTTACTGGCAATGTAACTTACGAGGGACTTGGTAGCTCAAAAACAGATGAAATAATTGCTGTTAAAGAGCTTGCAGGGAAAGTTGGAGAAAGTTTGGATTTAGACCAGCTTGTATTGCATGGTTTTACCAAAAAATTTTTAAATCAACTTTGTGAAGAAAGAAATATCAATAGATATTTAAAGAAATTGGAAAATAAATTGCAGTCAGTTACAGATGCATCGCAATTAGCGTGGCAGAATAAAGTTGCAAATGATGGCCTAAAAATTAATAGTAACGCGCTTAAAGTTGCAACTGTAGCTATTTTACTTACTTTAATTTTAGGATTAGTAAGTTTGTATATAAGCATAGAAAACAGATCGTCCCTTGAAAACGAACAATCTACATCAACAATATCAACAGTTAAAAATAAGAAAAATAGTAAGCCCTGATAAATCAGGGCTTTGGTTTTCTACAACAATCCATCTTCTTTCATGCTCAAGAACTTTTTTTCACTTCCGAAGATCATGTGATCTAGAACCTCGATTCCGATTATGTCTCCTGCCATTTTTAGCCTTTGAGTGAGCTTTAAATCGGACACAGAGGGCTCAACTTCGCCCGAAGGGTAGATTATGGCACAGAATAAGAGAGTGAGCGTTAGAAAGGATGGCTCCTTTGAAAATTTCTCTGGGATGAACTACGGATGAATATAAACAACCTACCGATACTACTTCATATGACAAAAGGCGGTGTTTTGTGTTCAAATGAAGCGCGAGAAATATTTCTCTATCTGACGTTAAGAGCTCTCCCTTAATAAGCTTGAGCTCTGCAACATGAGAAGGCCAAGTAATACTTATTACCTTATCGTCTGTCACCTCCCTTTCCACACGGAGCTTAACTTTCTCAATGTAGAAAATTTTTCCTAAAACCCTGTTAACCTCTTTTTCTTTCATGAAAATCACATCCTTTCTTTGTTGGTCTCCAAAGCCTTATTGCCTTAGATAATTGGTTTTTAAGATTGTTGTAGAAGAAAGTGCTTTATGGCACTTAAAGAATTTCTAAGATTTTAAGGTGCTTATTTATAAACCCTCGGCAAGGTTGAGAGGCTCTTGCCAGCTTCAAAACCTCGCCACCTGCTTCCTGGCAAGGGAAAGCCTACCTCTTTTGTTTTTGACGTAAGCTTTTATGCAGATAACGGTCACTTGCCTTTTGGGGACTCGTACCGTGAGGGTTTATTCCAATATGTGTATTGGCTTATCGTTAACCGGGGATATCCAAATGGGGTAAAACACGCCTTTGTTTTCTATGGCTGAAAAAGTTGTGAAAAGAAACATGTTCTTTGCGCCTTTCTTTTGGGAAGCAAGGAGAAGGTTTAATATCCTCTTTTCGCTTTTGGCTACCGTTAATACTCTGAAATGGTTAAAACCGTAGTCTTTTGAGTATTTGCCTGACTTCCAATACTCCTTGTAGGCAATAACTTTTTCCTGAAACCTCTTTAATGTTTCAGTACCCATGTCTACTTCCAAAAAAAAGTAATACTTGCCTTTGTCGTTTTGTAAGCCAAAGAAGGCATCAGGCATAACGACAAGGTATTTTTTTATCCCTCGGGGATCTAAAACCTTTCTTTTTAACGATTTGTTTTCTCTTTGGTAGAAAATAAGGTTCATTTCAGGATTTCTTAATGAAATGTTAAGGTTTACCTTAAATTCCGATATTTGGAGGGTATGGTCTAGGAAAAGAAACCTAACCTTGTTCTTGTCTCTGTTCCAATCGATTTGATAAGGCTCTTTTTTAATGAGCTTTGCGACAACCTGAACGCCATTCTTATCTAATGCGTATACGGCTTGGCTTGAGCCGTAAGCTACGGGCCTTATGATTCTTTCTAGAAATCGGCTCTCGTAGAGCTTCTTAAGGCGCATATTGCAGGCAGGAAGGGATTTTCCGGCAAAATACAATTTCTGTATTTGGTCACGCCTTAAGAAGCGGTTTTCGTATACGGAAAAGATAATCGCTTTGTCTCTCTTTGTTAAAGCCATCGTCTTTACTTGGTTTTTCTTCTTTCTTCTTGTCATTTTTTGTCCTTTCAGGGGGTTAAGGGGGCGTCTGGCTGTAAGCCAGACTTCAATCGTTTTGCCGAAGTGTAGCGAGGGTAGCTTGCCCAAAACGATTGAAGTCGGGCTTTGTTTTCGCCATGTAAAACAAAGACAGACGCCCCCTTAACTCTCCTTTCTACCAGGTATTTAATTATCAAATGCTTTTCCTTAGCCTCTTACTTTGAGTTCTTACAGCTGATTGTAAGTGGCAAAGTAAGGGTCGGTTATATATTTAATGATTTTTCTTTTGGATTTAATATCTGAATCGAAGGTATTTTATCTTCTTTTACAACATCAGTTTCATTAAGAATTTCGTCCGCTTCACCGTTTTCAATTAAGTCATGAGTAAGACCCGCAAAGGCAGAAACTAGCGCATTCCAACTTCTCGTTCTTTGTGTCTCTTCTTTTGCTTCAATCGTGTTAACCATATCTTGCCTCAAATATCGTAGTAACTACGATAATTATTTATAAAAATAAAAGGCAACCGCCTTCACGCTTATTAACTTATCATAGGATATACGATATTGCAAGTAGACAAAATAATTAAATAATCTTTGTATACGTGTGGATAACAAAACTATTGACTGTTTGCTTGAAAATTACTATCGTATAAATATAGATAAGGAAAATTAAATGAAATATGTTTATTTCGGTAAGAAATTAAAACAAATACGATTGCAAAAAGGAATAAGCCAAGAGCAAATAGCCGAGAAACTAGGGCTAAAATCAAACAGCTATATAAGCGATGCTGAAAGCGGTAAGTTTGTTCCCTCCGACGAAAAAATGAAAATCTGGGCTTCTCTTTTAGGCCTCACTATGAAAGACATTGAAGACTTAAAACTAGAAGCAGATATCGAGAAATTAGGAATCGCCGAACCTGCATTCACTATGATGTTTAAAGATGTCCAAAATATGACCCATGAAGAAAAACAATCAATCATTAGGGCTTATCAGGCAGTATTGAGAGCTAGAGAGACAAAAGGCAGTAAGAAATAAGTAAAAGAAATGAATAGGGCAACCGATAAAGCAAATGAAATTATATCAAAGTATAAAACAAACGACCCTGACAAAATCTTAAAAAAGCTCGGGGTCGATGTTTTAGATGTTCCTTTGGCCGGAAGATTGAAAGAAGTCTACTTTAAAGATCATATTGTTTTAAAAGAAGGCCTCAAGCAAGAAGAAAGAAGACAGCTTATAGCGCATGCTATCGCCCATCACCTTTTACATGCGGGAAATCATTTACTAAAACAAAAACGGTCTTACTCGTTTAGCAATTACCATGAAAAACAAGCCGAAGTATTTGCCGCTTTTCTTTTAATGCCGGAAAATAAAATTGAAAAGTTGACTTCTAATAATCTTACAATTCACGACTTAGCAGAAAGGTTTGAAGTACTACCGCGATTTGCCAGCTTTAGAATCGGTCTTGCAAAACATTATTATCCGAAGAAATATCAAATATTGTGGAGTTAAAAATGAATTTAATTGAAACTTATAAAAAAGTAAAACCAGCAATTGTAGCTTTTGTACCTAAGTTTTATCCTGTTCGTAAGGGGCAAAAAATGCCCGAGTTTCCTCCAATAATAGGCACCGGATTCATACTTCGTGATGGTCTTGTAGCAACAAATGATCATATAATTCAGGCAATTGATGATATTCCAAAACCACCCAATTTTCCAAAGGGAGAATGGCCAATTAATTGCCTTCTTTTGCATATGATACCGAATAAAGGTATGGCTCAAATACATATGGACGTGATTGGAGTATATCGAGTTGATAAATTTATCCATAAGAAACATTACTATGGTCCAAAAAAACCAGACGTTGCTTTTGTCCATGTCAAAATGAAAGACTTACCGTCAGTTAAGGTTCAATATAAACCAGAACAAATAAGGGAGGGCTTGGAAGTTGCAACTGCAGGTTTCCCTATGGGTACGGACGCCTTAACAGCTCCCGGATATTTACATCAAACTACGCCAACACTACAAAAAGGTATTGTTAGTGCGGTACTTCCATTTGAGTGTGAAGCTCCCCACGCATTAATGATTAATGTTATGACTCAAGGTGGAGCAAGTGGCTCTCCTGTGTTTACGCTTGATACAGGAGAAGTGATAGGAATTCTTTATGCCGGACTAAACGATATACAAAACACTGGGTCTGAATTATTAAGTAACGATAAAGAAAAAATAGCTGACCATATACATAATTACAAATCACCAGCTAATATTAGCTACGTTGTTCCGGCTTATATTTTTCAAAAAATGCTGAAAAATATAGATAAAGATAAAGATTTTAAATTGCCAACCGATACTCCTTCGCTAAAGGGGTTGGTGGAGAAAAGCAATATTATTACACAAGAAAGAGGGAAGAGTGCGGGCTTAATTGCTTGGGAAGGGCCCAAAGACACTAATAAAAATAAAAAATGAACTGTCTAATTTACTTACGAGTTTCAACAAAAGAACAAGCGGAAGGCGGTTATTCTATTGCTGCTCAAAAAGAAGGTTGCCTAAAACACATTAAAGATAACGGTTGGAATTTTGTCGATGAATACGCTGATAGGGGAGAATCTGCCCGCTCCGCTCATCGCCCCCAACTCCAGGAAATGCTTCATCTCTTAAAGGAAAATAAAGAGATAGATGTTATCTTGGTTCATAAAATCGACCGTTTGGCTCGTAATGTCGAGGACCATGCCGCTATAAGAGCAATTCTTAGGAAAAACAATACTAGGCTAGTATCGGTAACAGAAAATATTGAAGATTCAGCCTCAGGTCGTCTTGTTGAAAATATCTTTGCTTCTTTTGCTGAATTTTATTCCGCAAATTTAGCTAATGAGATAAAGAAGGGATTACTTCAAAAAGTAAAGGAAGGCGGTTATCCTGCTTTAGCTCCGACAGGTTATAAAAATATAAGGGATGAACGAGGAAAAGCTTTTATTGTCCCCAATGTTGAAGTTGCTCCCTTGGTTCAAGAAGCTTTCAAACTGTACGCAACAGGCGAATATTCTGCAAGGCAAGTTTATGAAATGGTTGCGTCAAGAGGCTTAATAAGCCCGATGTCAAAAAAACAAATAGTGCTCTCCAAATTTATAGAAATGCTTAAAAACAAAGCTTATATTGGCATTGTTAATTTTAAAGGAGTAGAGTACCAGGGTAAGCATGAGCCCCTGGTATCAAAACGATTGTTTATGAAAGCTCAAGACATCTTTGCAGACCACGATAAGGCTGGTTTAAGAATTAGAAAACACCCTCACTATTTAAGAGGCACTCTTTATTGTGGTTACTGCGGTGAAAGAATGTCATCTTCGATTGCAAAAGGCAAATACCTTCACTTTTATTGCCTAGGAAAAAGAAGAGGGGTTAAATGCCAACAAGGTTATGTAACCGCAAGCGACATTGAAAAAGGGATCTTAAAGCTGTACAAAAATATTCAGCTCCCGGATGAACAAGTTAAAAAGCTAACTATTGATCTTGAAAAAGAACTCATGGATCAAGAATCCTACAGCATAAAGCAAAGAGAGTTTATAACTAAAAGGATGGCAAAGCTAAACAGAGATCGCGAGAAATTACTCGATGCCTATATAGCCGAAGCTATTCCCAGGGAACTTCTAAAGAAAAGACAAGATGAAATCTCATCTGAAATGATGAACTTAGAATCAAAACAAGAGACAACATCAGTTCATCTTGACCAAATAGAAAAGAGCATAAGACTAACTATAAAAATGGCTGCTAACTGCTATTTTGCCTACGAAAAAGCATCAGAGAGCAACAAAAAGCTTTTTAATAAAGCCTTTTTTGAAAAGATGTACTTAAAGGGAACGAAAATATCTGGTTTTGAGCATGCAGAGGCTTTTAAGTATCTCTATAATGATAAAAGTTCAAATAAGACCCCTTTGGTGGAGATAGAGGGATTCGAACCCTCGGCCCCTACACTGCCAGCGTAGTGCTCTCCCGCTGAGCTATATCCCCTAAATATTTTTCCAAGCCAAGCTATTTTAGCAGATTTTTCGAACAACAATAAACCGATTTAAGATGTATGCATTTTTAAGTATTTTTGGCGGCATTTTGAACATATTTTGATATATTTTTCCATAATCTTGACTTATTTCAACAATATTTTCTACGTGCCTGCTTAAAGACCTAATAAATATCCAAAAAGAGCTAAAGTTAACCACTATTCGTGCCGATAGAATACTGTAGGGTTTGGATGAACCTTCAAAGACACTTTTTACAGAAGTATTTATATTATGATTTGGACAACGGACGAAGCCAGGAAAAGAAATAGAAAGAAAAGACTTATAGCGTCAGCTATAAGTTCAATAACCGTTATCGCTTTAGTCGTCAGCCTTATCTTTATTCCCGACTTTACTCCAAGCTCTTCAGGTGCTTCATTATTTGCCGAGTGGAAAACATATAACGATTTTAATAATAACAATGGAGCGACCGGTACCACTACTCAAAACCAAGTCGTTTTAAATGGCTCGGGTACGCCAACAGATGCAACAGCTGGCAATGTTCGTTTACAACAATAT
>SDBU01004101.1_pt1 | contig 18113 bp, 23 predicted proteins | sample 2277071 | NCBI WGS metagenome assembly SDBU01 (sample SAMN10397929, study PRJNA504765) | marine sediment metagenome | isolation source: marine sediment core GS08_GC12, 126 cmbsf | place: Arctic Ocean: Gakkel Ridge, Loki's castle | collected 2008 | reverse complement strand
AGGAAGCCCTTTTCTTTTCCCCTTCCTTACCTTCCAACCCACTAAGAAGTCTTTAACTGCTGCTTTATTATCTTTTGATACCTTTGGGTTATTAAAAAAGTTCTTTTCTGATACTTCCGCTTTATGTTTATAATCTACTATTGGCATTTTATTCAACCTCACTAATTTGTTTTTTAATATATTCTTTGGTAGATTCTATATTATCTTTAGTATAAGGAATAATACACTTTATTTCCTATGCTTTTTTTTCTTATAAATGCCATCTTTCTTGGGATACCAAAGATTATATTTACGTAGTAGATTTGGATACCAACAACATCAGTTTTATGATTTATTGGTATCCTTTTCTACATAGTAATCTTTAGTTTTGGTATCCTTATTTCTCCTTCTCTTCTTCCCATTCGTTTTTCATTTCTTTACTTTCCAACCGATTAAGAACTCTTTAACTGCCTCTTTGTTCTTCTTCGATACTTTTGGGTTATTAAAGAAGTTAATTTCTGATACTTCCGATTTATGTTTATAATCTACTATTGGCATTTTTTATCAACTCCTAGTTCTTCTTTTATCTCTTTCTTGATTTTATTTTCCATTTCAATATAAGCCTCGTCTTTTCCATAAATCTGAAAGTATAACTCTATTGTTAATAAATCAAAAGAATGTAAGAATAAGCCATTATGATTTATTCCTATGCTATGCCATAGTTCGTGTATTAATAACATCCTTTTCCCCCCTAAAGATATTTTTTTCCACACATTAGAACGTATCCTAATAGTATGCTCACCCTTATAATATTTCCCAGAAGAGCCACCTTGTTTTGTTTCTAAATCTGGTATAGTTTTGACTTTACCTATATAATCCCATATTCTCTGAGCCATAACTTTAAGCTCGTTATTTACTTCTTTGTCTTGTATCATTTAAATCAACTCCTTCCTTTTGTAATTCTTTCTTATAGATTGAAATAGCATTATCCATAAATTCAGGGCGTGGTGCTGTTCGTTTAGCATTTTCATACATCCTTATTTGTTCTCTAAGCCAATTAATTCTATTCTGATTAATTTTATTCAACCTCGCTAATTTGTTTTAGTTGTGTTTTAAACATTTCAATATTGTCTCTTACACTTTGCATAGCCAATTTCATATCTTCCATATTTTTTTCTACATAGAAATCAGGTCTTTTTTCTAATTGTTTCTTTTGCCATCTCAAACAATTTTGCCAACTTCTAATCTCTTTTCTTATTTTCATTTCTGGAGTTATTATTTTTGGTTTAGGTTTTTCAAATCTTCTTTTCTTCCAATCTTCTAAATTAAGAAATTCATTTTCTCTTAGTTCGTGCTTAGTGTTTATCTTATGCCAATAATCTCTTTTGAAATGTTTATGATATATTTCTCCATTTATCTCTTTCTTCCAAATAGTATCACTTAAGTTATTATACCCACAAGTTTCACAATACTTATAGGCTGTACCATCTAAGAAAAAAACCATTTTTTCTTCACCACTTTCTTCATACTTACTATTATGGGTTTCTATCCACATTTTATAACAATTTCCACATACTACTCCTGCAAAACTTGCTACCATTTTCTTTTCCTCCCAACAGAGCTTTTAACTGCTCTCGTCTATAACCTTAGAAGTAAAGCTAGTATTTAAAGGTATCTGTGGGAATACAACCTTTGGTTATATGTTCGCTGGGGGCATAAAAGGAAAGGTTATAATCCCCTATTCACTCATAGGGGATTAACTAGTCGTATCTATCGACTGGTTATTTTCTTCTGATTTAGCAATATACCCATCTATATACTCTAGTATAGAAATATTTATATATATGTGGGTTATACTTATATGTAGAGTACACATAGATACTTTGGAGGGAAAAATGGATTGGAAAAAAGAAATAAAAACAAACAAAAAAATAATGGAAGAATTGAAGGAAGGATTGATAAAACAGGCTCAAGAATCTACAGGAGTTGAATGTCAAATTCAACCAGAGATTTTAGAACATACAATTAACAATATGACTAATGAGGAAATTGATAAGTTAATCAATACTGGGAGAAAAAGGGGGGATGAATAAAAATGGGAAAAAACATAACATTGTATATAGACGACGAAACTGAGAAGTTATTAGGGAAGAGTAAAACTGTGAACTATAGTAAATTATTTCAGAAGGCATTAAAGCATTATTTATTGAGGGCAAAGGAGCTTAATAAAGAGTTAGAAAATTTACCTAGTGCTGATGAGATAGAAGAACAGTTTAAATTCTTGCCCTCAGTTCACGAAGTAGAAATGCTTAAAGACGCTTTGGATGAGTTACCTAGTCAAGACGAATTAACTGAATGTTGGAATCAGTTACCTGGTGTTAAAGAGATAGAGAAAATTAATGAAGCACTAGAAGAGCTGCCTAGTCAAGATGAGTTAGTTGAGTGTTTTAATCAAATACCTAGAGTAGAAAGTATTGAAAAACTTAATGCAGAATTGGATGAAACTATTGAAAAGCTAGAGAAAATCAAAGAGCTAAAATGAAAACCCCCAAACCTAAGATAGTAGAGGTAACACTTATCCAGGAAGAATTAAAGCCTATGAAATTTGATTTAAGTAAAGTGACATCAGTAATAACACCCAAAAGCAAAGTAAGGCGATTTACCTTAGATGGATGGGATTGAGTATGATCCTTTGAGAATAGAGCCTTAAACATTTTAATTTCAACATACCCCTTCTTCGTAAGCTATGCCATTTATTTAATCTTAAAACAGAAAGATTAAATTTTTAGTTTACCCTTTATAAATGTGTGTAACGGGGTGTTGACACACATTTATAAGGTAGCCACTTTTCACAGAGTGTATGAAATTCGAGGATTATTTTAAGTTCAAGCAAAAAGGGGATAGATTGTATGTTGAGTTCTTGTATGCTAAAAAGAAAGATTTAATCAAAGCTAAGTTAAAAAAGAAGAGGCAATCCTAATGGCAGATGTAGCAAGATTTTTAAGGGAAGCGCGGGCAGCCCGAGAGGTTGAGGATATACAAAAGAGATCAGACCTAACCAGAGATGAAGCTATAAAACGAGCAGCAGAAGAATTTGGAGTAGAAGAAAGGGCAGTTGCCATACGAAGAAAACAAATGGATGTACCTGCACAAGATACAAGAACTAGAGCAGCAACAGAAGGAGAGGCCAGAGTTGTAGCAGAACTAAAACAAGAACAGAAAGCAAAAGAACTAACTGAAAAACAGGAGAGAGTTGTCGCAACATTAAGGGCACAGGGAAAGGAAGTAACATTCCGAGATGGAGTAATAACGGCAATAGAAGATGGGAAAAGAGAAATAATAACTCCTAGAGATGTTGTATTTGGTGAAACTTTAAAACCTGGTAGTCCAGGTGCAATTATAAGTATCCCATTATTAGAAGCAGAAGCTAAGAGATTAAGAACAAAAGCCTATCAAGAACAAATAGCAAAAGAAGAAAAAGAATATTTAGAAACTGCTAAACTACCACCACCCACCGCAGTTGCTATGGCTATTAAAAAAGCAGAAGCAGAACCTAAAAAAGATATTAATATATTAGAATCAACCGAAAGAATTATAATTCCAGAAGATGTTAAGAGGGGTGCAGCATATCCTTTAAGTTTGGTAAAGTGGAGTTTCTTTACAGCCCCTAAACAGTTTTTAGTTTCTGTTACACCTGAACCAATAAAAAAGAAGTTAGTAAGTTTATGGGAAAAAACAGAGGTCATTCCAGAATTGACTAAAAAGTATATGCCTTCATTGAAAGATATGCCTACTTATTATAAAGAAGCAGGGGAAATATTAAAAAAGGAAACAAAAGGATATTTTGTTTTTTTGGCACAACAACAACTTAAAACCACCGAATATGCAGAGCCTTATCTTGGTGAATATTTAATCGGTGGATACACAGGGGTAAGAGAAGAACCAAGAAAAGCATTAGGTTATACTGCCGCATTTGCCGCTTTACCTTTTCTTCTTAAAGATGTTGGTGGGGCAATATATGGTGATACATTATTAAGAACAACAACACAAATATTAACACCAACTGTTGCTGGAGTAGTTGCTGGAAGTTACATAACTGGAGTTCAGGAAAAAATAAAGGAAGCTGAAAGACCATTTTTTGAAGCTGGAAAGATAACCACAACAGAGATTGTACCAATGGTTGTTGGTGGTGCTGTTGGCATTAAACTATCTAATATATTAGAAGGAAGGATACGAACAAGAGGATTAAAAGAAGTACCTATTGAACAAATAGTAGAACCAAAAGTAATAAGGGGAGAGGTAATGTTTCCTACCTCTACAAGAAAACATTTAAAAATATTCAAAACTGCTAAGTACAGGTTAGTTAAGACGGAAAAAGAGTTAGGAGTATGGCACGCAGCAACTTCAACAAAAGAAACAGGATTTAGTAAAATTATAAGGGCAGGAATAGGTAAAACAGAAGTAGTTGGAGTAGGAAAAGAATATCTACCAGGTGGTTTTGTTTCTCCAAGTTTATCCCCTTATTTTCTAAAAGTTGGAGGACAACCATATACTTTTATGGGTACAGATTTATTTCCAGGCACACCCACAGTTGCATACATTTATCCTAAGGGGGTAGCTCAATATGGGGGAAGAACGGTTAGTGGTATGACAGATTTCTTATTTGGCAAGGCTAAGAAAGGATGGGTTTACACTCACAGAGCTTCAATAAAAACAGAAGTTGAAGGATTAGTACCACCAGGCACACTCATTAGGGGAATTGGTAAGCGATTTTATGTAAAGTGGAAAAGTGTAAGAATACCTATTGTTGAATTTACTACAAAGGTTGGTGAAGTTGGTAAGGTAACAACCGTTGGTGCATTACCTACTACCTATGTTAAATCTTCTATAATTAGTCCATTAGGTATTGGATTATTAGGTTTTTTGAGTAAGAAAAAAGAAGAAAAAATAAGCAAGGTTAGTCAAGTTTCTTCAATAATGGGTGATGATTATTATAAATTGAGTAGCCGAGTTAGTGAAGGAATATATGAAACACCAAGTATGGTAAGTAAGATTAGTGAGCCAAGTAAAATAAGCTCCAGGATTAGTGAGCCAAGTAAAATAAGCTCCAGGATTAGTGAAGATACTTCAAGCATATTAGGTGATAGTTCAATAGTAAGTAGGGATTCCAGATTAGTTTCAAGGGTTAGTACAAGATATGAACCACCATACACTCCACCATATACCCCTCCTTCAAAGAAAGGTAAGAGGATATCAGTAGGGGTAAAGGTAACACCTAAAGAAAAAGGTTTTGATGTTATGGTTCGGGAAGGAGAACGGAGAGCAGATAGGTTTAAGCGAGTAGCTAAGAACCTACCTAGAAATAAAGCATTAAGAAAAGGAAGGGATATTGTCGATAATTATATTGAGGCTACTTATAGAATTAAGCCATCTGGAAGAAGAACAAAAGTAATAGATGATTTAAACCCACCAGATTTAAGAAAGTTTAGATCACCTGTTCAAAAATCAAAACTACCTAGAGATTCACTTATAGAATTAGCAAAGCATAGATTAGATTCAGCTAAAGAACTACAACAGATAAGTTATTTTAAAGAGATTGCAGCAAGAAAGAAACAGGCATTACAAACACAAATTTCTTTCATCAAAACACAACAAAAGAAGGCACAGTTACAGAGTGCAATAACAACACAAGTAAACTTTTTATCAACTCCAAAGAAAGGGAAGAAAACAAAGCAAAGGCCTATAAGGTTTTTGTAAGGGGCAAATAAAATGAAAAAACTAAATAAAAAGCAAAATAAAAGATTAGGATATATGTGTGGAATATCAATGGCTGTTTTCTTAATAACTTTAGCCTCAGTTCTATTATTTAAGAATATGAACTGGATAAATTTTATATTCTTTTTATTTGGAATGATGTTTTTAATTGGATATGCCGTTTTGATAGGAGAATTAAAGAAAATTAGAATGGAGGCAAAAGTTAATGTCTAAAGAATACCTAGCGAAGATTAGGATTAATAGAAAAACTAAACAACGAATGGTTCATCTCTCACTTAAAAGATTAAGGTTAATGAAAACAGAAAAAGCAAAATTCCTAAGAATAAGAAAGGAGAATTTGATTTAAATGAATAAGCTAATAAGAAACAAGAAAGCACAAAAGATTTTTGTATTGATGATGGTATCTATTTTAGTCTTAATCTTGATTATTATTTTATCCACACCCTTACTGGAAGAAACACAACGAGCAACCAATGGAACTTACTCATCTAATTTAAACACATCCAACCCTAATATGACTATACCCAATTCCGCAGCATTAACAGTTATTAATATGAGTTTATTTTATTTTCTAGCAACTCTTGTAGCGGTATCTATATCGTATGTTTCTGGGAGAAAATCTTTTAATGCAGTAATTTCAGCGATAATGGTTTTTGTGGTTGTGAGTATTCTAATCTCACCTTTAAAAGTTCTGATAGTCACAGCCCGAGATTCAACTCATTTAAATTGTTCTGCTGCAACGGTAACAGTAGGGCAAAGTCTATCCTGCATTTTCGTTGATATTTGGTTATTTTACTTTGCTGTTGTTTGTATTTTTGCAGCAGCCACTTTTATATTTATCAAAACAACAAAGGCAACATAATGAAAAAAACAATATTAATAATGTTTGTATTGATTCTTTTAAGTAGCTTTGCTTATGCTTCGGAAGGAAACTATACAGGTTTTAGTTTTGATACTGCCTCAACTGGTAATTCTGGTCCTATAAGTATGGGTTGGAACGGTACAAGTTTTATAGTATTTGATAGTGCAGATGCAAATACTTATGGATATTTAAAAAATGGAACATCAGATACCCTCTATTGGGACCCATCAAATAGTTTACCAGGAGAAGCCTATGGTATATGCCATAATGATACTCATATATTTGTAACTGATGCTGGAGCTACTCAAATTGATATATACCTTAGAGATAAAACTTATGTAAGGAGTATTGGTGGTGGTGGTAGCCCCTGGTCGGCTATCCAAGATTGCTATAATAATGGTTCGGCTCTATATGTAACTGATGCTACAGCAGACCAAGTATGGATAATAAATACTAATGGTTCTAGCATTTCAGATTGGGACTTAGCCTTTGATGGTGCAGAAGATCCTCACGGTATATCTTGTTATGGTGGTGAATATTGTTGGGTTGTTGATATAGCAGATAATATAGTTTATAAATTTACCATAGATGGAAACTTAGTGCATAAATGGAGTGTTGGTGGACAAACATCAAACCCCGCAGGTATTGAAGTATTTGAAAACTATACTTGGGTTACAGGAATTACGGAAGCAGAGATTTTTAGGTATAATAGTAATGTTACAATACCACCAACTGAAACAGCAACTCCAACTTTTGTAGCTCCAACACCAGCAACATCAGCCCACAATAATACAAACCAAACTATAAACTGCTCTCAACCAGGAATAGATAGAACTTTTTATCTTAATGTAAGTATTACAGATGGAAACCAGGATATGCCCTATATTGTTAATGAAGCAGAAACAACTACAGGGCATAAATCATTCTTTACAAACTTTACTATTGATGGAACTTATACTTATGAATGTTATGTTAGAAATACAACCAACGGGATTTATTCTACTTCCGTAAGCAGAATATTTGTTTTAGACACAGTAACACCAACAATAACTTTAGGGAATAACAATAACTTCTCAACAAATAATTTAACCATAATCAGTAATTACTTACATAATCTAAGCCTAAATATTTCTTTCTTTGATGAACACTTATTTCAAACATTAATCAATATAACTAATGAAAGTGATGCTTCAGTATTCTCAATTTTGAATACAACCATTACAGGAACTACGACAAACTATACTAATATTGTGGATATTTCAACTTTAAGTGTAGGGGATTATACAGTAAAACTAATATCAACAGATAGCCATACTGCAAACTCAATAGATGATTATGGCATATTTAAGGGACTAGACTATCTTAGATTCATAACAGAAGAAGGGAATGTAATAAAAATAAAGAGTGATACTTTCCCGCTTAGTTTTAGAACAGATAAACTAACAGATAGATACACCTTTGATTTTAATTATTTGCTCCAGGAAGATACATATACATTTATAATAGAATCACAAAACAAGATAAGTTACCTTCCTAGTTCAGATTACCCCGCACATTTTGTTATGATTGGGGATAATAGTAGGGGTAATTGGCTAGACTTTGGAGGGATTAATAAAAAGGATATTGTTGTAACAAAGATAGATGATTACACCTATGAAGTTGAAATCACAGCAAACGGAATAAAGAGCTTTACATTCAATTCTCTAGGTGGCCTAAACACAGTTGAAGAGCATTATAAATTTAGAATAGGGGCAGTCATAGATATATGGGTTTTTGATGAGGAAAACCACCCTGTCCAGATAAATGCAACAGCAACTATCGGAGTTCAAAGCTCGAACTCTACAATAAACACAAGCGGAGCAACACTAATAAACATTACAAAAGAAACAACAACCTTAACTTTAACTTCTCCTGGATTTGGAACAGAAGAAAAAACAATATCCATAACTGAATCATACCATAACCTTAGCTTTAATATGTCCGTTACAAATGCTGTAAAAGTTAGTTTCTATGATGAGAAATCAGAGGCATTAATTGAAGGTGAATCATTCTCAGTTTATTTAGCAACAACAGGATTTTCAAATACTTATAGTAGCATAACAGATAATCCTAATACAATAAGTGGATTAACTGCAGGGAATTATGAGTTAAAGGTTTCTTCTTCAAACTATCAGGAAAGGGAGTATTCAAATTTGGCTATAAGCGATACAGACACAACATTTTTAGATGTTTATTTAATAAATAATACATTAGGTTCAGAGGTTACTTTTAATATTGTATCAGCAGATGGTTTAGGTGGATTAGCAAATGTAAGAACAGTTTTTACAAAGATTATAAATGGAACGTCTACAATAGTTGCAGAGAAAGATTCAGACTTTGCAGGGCAAGTAGTATTAGATTTAGACAGTAATACAGAATATACAATAAACTTTTCATTAACTAATTATGAAGACCAAACTATAACACTAGAACCTAAGAACTCAGATTATCTTATTAGAATGGTTAGCACAGTAGGGGCATACAATCAAAGCGTTCACGAGGGAATTAGATATAGTTTCTCACCATCAAATACAATTCTGAATAACAATACTATGTATAATTTCTCATTTACTTTAAACAGCACAGTATGGCCAATAACAAATTGTACTTTAAAATTATATAACGGAAGCATATTTTTAAGCCAGACTTCAAGTTTTACTTCCACTTCTTGTTACAACAGAATAGAATTAAACACATCCAGTATGACAACTATTGTTAGCGAGGGAATCTATGAATTGGATTCAACCTATGAGTTTACAGTAACACAGCAATATTCAGTTATCTACACCTATGAGGGAGAGTTCTCCTTAAAGAGTTTCCTGGATGATCTAACTAGCTTCTCTATGGCAGGTTTTGACAGCTTTGGAAGGATGATGTTAGCCTTTATAGTTATCTTCATAATATTAGCTATGGCAGGTATGAATCTAGGCATAGATAATAAAGAATTACTCCTCTTTATATTTTGGGCTTTGGTTGGATTTTTTAGTTATGTTGGATGGTTCACATTAGAATTAAGCACTATGCCAGATTTATTGGGATTAAAGAAATGGTTTGTTTTTTATCTGATAAGTTTAGTATGTGGTGGATTTGTAATTAATAAGATGAGGCAATAAAAATGAGTAAAATTATAACTATGACGGTTATTATGACGGGATTGATGTTATTGTTCTACTTCGGTGGCTTAGTCCAGGAAGAAACAGATGACGGAACTTGTGAAGGACAAACACCTAACTCTAAACTTTTGAATATCTTATTGCAGCCAGAGTGTATGAAAGATTCAACCATAGGAAAGAAAACTATTTTGACACTTGGAAGTGTTGCAGGAGTATTGGTACTAGCTGCTGCTATTTTCATCCCTAATTTTGAGTTAATGGTTATGGGGGGATTCGCGATTTATTTTTTCACTTTGCTATGGGATTTTTTTGTTGTGTTCCAGAGAGTAAATGAAGTTGCTCCTGTTCTAAGTATATTATTATTCGCACCTTTAACAGTTGTATTCATAATCGTAATAATCGATTGGTGGCGTGGGCAATAATGGTAGCTAATCCAGATAACTTTTTGGATATATGGGACATTTGGGTAAATGAATTAATAGGAGATGTATGGTTATTTGTATTCTTAGGAATAATAGTAGTAAGCTATCTATCAATCAAAGCAAAACTTTCTATGCCTGTAACTATTTTATTGAATATTCTTTTCTTAACTATAATATTCGCGAAATCCAACCTAGTAATCCTATGGACATTTATATTATTAGGTGGTGGATTAATGTTTTATTATCAATATCAAAAAACTATACGGAGTGGTTAGGATGGGTAAACTAATGGATATAATCAAAAAGATAGGCGGAAAAGAAGAAGATGAGGATTACACACCAAAGGTAGTAGTAGACAGAAGATTAGATGGCCTTAGAAGATTAAGGGAAGTTCAACATAATGAGGATGAGAAAGTAAAGCTAAAAAAAGAAATAGCAGATTACAACAGGGAAAGAACAGCAAAACATCTATTCGGGATAAAAGGAAAAGTAAACGAAGCAAAGAAACAGAGCCTAATCAAATCAATAAAAGAAAAGAAAGTAAACATCCTATCTAATCAGGGAAGTATTTTAAATGGAGATTTAGACAACGAGAAACAAGAGTTAAAGAAACCAGTAAACATACTAGATAATCATAGTTCGTTTTTGAGATGATATTCCCTCATAACATAGCTGGGAAAAGACTAACAAACCAAATATGTGGATGGGCTTCGTTCCTGCCCCATCCACTTAATTTATTCATAGTCTTGTTGGTGGTTCTGTTGTGATTTCCACCAGTTTGACAGGGGAGGTTATTTGCATTTCCTCCCCACCTATTCAGAAAGGTTTATATGTATCAGAAGAACTAGGACTTAATATGAGTAGTATAGCATATAGGTTAGGGGAAATAACGGCAACAGAGATAATTCCAGCAATCATTGGTTTATTTATTGCTTATAAATTATTAAAGTATTGGAAAAATAAGAAGAATATAAAACAACCAACCAATTCTTAACATTACCCCACCCTTTAGTGTAGGATATGCCAAAAGAATTGATTTTGTCGTCTTTTTCTCGTCGGTGAAATAGGGGGTTATTTTTTCTTGGTTTCTCTCTCTTTCCAATAATTTAAAATAATTTCTATAAAATCCCCATAACTTAAACCTTCTCCCATAACCTTCCCTATTGTTATTGTTTGTTTTCCTTCTTCGATAATCTGTTGAGCATACTCTTTCCTAAGTCTATATATCTCTGCCTTAATTTCTGGCTTAATCCTTATTTGGTCTGAGTTCATTCTTTTATGTTCGTATAATGATTACTTTACGAACATTCTCCTTTAATTCATATAGAGCACTTGTGCTCTAATGTTCGGTTTATTGGTTATCTACTAGGTAAGTTTCTTTAGAACTGTCCGAACTGCGGACAGTTCTAAGGTGTCCGAACTGCGGACACCTTAAACATCACGCATTCTCAAAAGCCCTCCTCAAATTTGCAGGGTTAGTATGAACATAAATATCAGTTGTGCTTATCCTGGCGTGGCCTAACAAGTCTTTAATGTATCTTATATCTATATTCTTTTCATTCAGATAGTAAGTTGCTCCACTATGCCTTAATGTATGAGGGTGAATGTCTTTGCCTATTGCTTTAAGTGAATGTCTTTTGATAGCTCTCTCCAATGCTCTAGCTCCAATGCCAATAGGAATATATCTTAGATGGTGCTTTGCCTTTTCCATTATTGGAATATCCCTATCCTTATTTCCTTTGGCTTGTTTGATATGCAAGAATCCTCTGGCCATATCAATATCTTTCTTTTGCAGTTTGCATATCTCACTAACCCTAAGACATTGATAGAACCCTAGAAGGTATGCAGCCCTATGAGTTTTCTTTCTAACTATCTTTATGATCCTTTCTAGTTCTTCTTCGCTTATGGTATCTGGTATCTTTATCATTTGGTTGTGCCTCCTTCGTTATACATTATATATAGGCTGCCTGGCCTGTGGTTGCGGGGCTTTGGTTGGCAACCAATATATTCTCTTTAACCTTAGTTAGTTTCAATTTCAAACCTCTCAAACACTATTATTATTATACATAATGTCGATACCGTTTACCGTTTTCTCGACCTGTATGCTATATATCAACTACGCAGGGCTTATAGGGGACGTATTGCCTGATTTTTTTGATTTAGTAGGGTAAATTCAAAAAAACCCCAAATATCTTTAACCCTTACTTCAAAAGGTTATTCAAAAGTGAATGTAAAGTATTATATTCTATATTTACTATCGACATCGACACATTTAAGGGTACGTTCCCTCGATAAAGCTATTATTTGCTTCGTTTTGTTCGACTACATTGATTTTTGATTAATCCACATACATTATGATTACATTTGATACAACTACCACTTAAAAACCTTCTATGAGTTCCTTTCTTTGATTCTATTACCTTTATCTTAGGATTATCAACGCTAACCTTAACCTTACATCGCATACACCATACTTTCTGCTCTTCTTTAACGGGTTCTTCGTTTAAATTGCCCTTCAACTGTCCTAACTCTCTCTTTATCCTTATCCTTTCCCTGATTAACCGCATTTTCTCATTCATCTTTGACCTTCTCCCAAGTTTCCCCGTTAAAAATCTCTTCTATAACAAAGCAAGACTTATTTATCTTCACTTCTGAACCTAATGGTAACATAACAAAGTTATACTTACCCCCTACCCGCATTAAAACTCCCTTAACATCTCTAGGGGTAGCCCAATCTAAATATCCGACTTTAATCATCTGGCCAATGTATTCCTTTAATTTTTCATCTTTCATTTTAACCATCCCCATCCGTTAAGTATTATAATTTTTCTTCTCCCTTTCTAATTGTTTGTTAAGTTTGATTGAACATTGTCGGCAATATTTAAATTTAATTCTGCCTACCATTATTGTTGTTGTTGCTAATCTTCGACAATCTAAAATCTGGCAATTAACCATTTAACACCATTTCTTAGTTTTTTGATGATCCAGATTAACATTAGGGTTATTATCTCATCCAATTCAACCACCTAAAAATAAACTGTCATAATCTTGTTTTAGCTCTTCTTCGATTGTTTGCTTAATTATTCCCTGCGGGATTTCTTCTTCCAGGTGTTTTTCTATATAATAGATTGAAAGATGTTTGTTGTGAAGTTGCATAATCCGTTTTTTGGTTTCTGGTTTCATTCCAATACCTGCCATCTATCAGGTTTAGATTCTAGTATATTGCCAGAACTCTTTAGAGCCTCAAATAAGGGGGTTAAATCGGTTTCTGATATATTCATACCTTCTTGTATGTCTTTGAATGATTTTAGGGGGTTCTGTTTGATATATGCGTAAACCTTATCGCTAGGAGTAGTATCTTCTATGGTTTCTGTTTCTGTTATTGGTTCTGAATTACTAGAACTATCGAAACTACCCAATTCTCTACTAGATTCTCTATTAGCATTTCTATTTGACTTTCGGGTAGTTTTAGTATTATTAATACTAACATTAATAACAACAACAGCAGATATATCATCAATAGTTCTTTTACCTACAACAAACCCTTCATCCCGTAATACCTTACCTACTTGATTAGAGTTCATAATCCTTAGGTGTTTAGATTTTAAATATATATTAATGGAGTTTGTAAAATCTCTTAAACTAACCATCTCACCAGGTTCTTCAATACATTCATCTTCAATAAATTTCATTATAGGGTTGCTGCGTTCTTCGTATCTCTTAGCCCTTTCATCAAAATCCCCTTCATTTGTGAAGTGAGGTTTAGCATAAAGCTCCTTGAGTATTCTTAATAATTTCTTAGCTAAGTTTTCAAATTCAACCTCTGGAATAATATCAATTAAGTTTTTATCAATCTGCTTAAATTGGTTTGGAAAATCAATAATCAACCACTTCCTATAAAAGCCGATTGTCTTATCTGGAGTTATGGGCATTGAGTTTGTCAAACATATACAAGTAGCAGTATTATCTTCTGTGAATGGTGTTTTGCCCTTAAATTGAAAAGACATCTTATCTTCTCCACCTAACTTCTTTAATTGATTAGTATTTTTTAGATCATCATAATGAACCTCACCCATAACACATAGAAGTTTTTTATACAGAACAGCAGGTTCAAACTTATCTTCTGATAGGTTTTTAATCTCACTAGCCACGCAGTTATCCTCTCCTAAAAAATTATAATTGAGTTTTGCATACGTTCCCTTACCATTTGCCCCACCCCCACATAAAGCCATTATCCTCTGCATGAATTTGTCCCTACAAATATTATAAGCCATTATCTCATAAAGGGTTTTCTTCCAGGACTTATCCTGGCCTTTCATCCAATCATCAAAATAACCATCTATTATTGGTGTGTCCTCTGTCGCACCAACCTTGTAAGGTATTGGATTAGTAACAAAATATTCTGGTGTTGCTTCAAAATCTTCTTCTGTTTTTATATCATAAATCCTATCCTTAAATTGAACCCACGATTTTTCCATATCTTTAGGTTTGTGCATACGACCAACCTGTTTAAATGATTCAACAATTTCCCCTTTGTTTGTTCTGTTGATTGTGTCCATTCCCAATATATTATAAATTGAATTACAGAAATCAACCTCATCACTAATTTCCCATTTAAACAATTCCTTATTCCATAAATAGAATATCTTGCTCTTGTCATAATAGAATGGTTGAGTATTCCAAAAGTTCTCAATCTGCCCCCTTCTTGTTAGAATACTAAGGGATTCTTTAGGAGTATTTTTAATAACCTTCTCACTCTCTTTCTTAAACTGTTTCTTTAATATTGATATATCTATTCCTGTAAGTTCATGTATTTGTTTATAGACTTCATCCAATTCTAATGGTTCAGTTTTAACTTTTGATTTAAGAATATCCTGGATAATCCTATTCTTTTTTTCTGGATTGTTTAGGTTCTGTATCAAAGGCTTTAAATCTGGAATATAAAGATTGTAACAATGCGGACAACTCATACACGCAGCAATACATTTTTTAGCTGCCTCATTATCTTTATTTTTCCTATAATATTTCTGTTGAACTTTACAAATCCATACTCCTTTATCTGCTCCGTTAAATGCTGAATCTTCTCTCCCCTGCATTTCCTTCCATCTGTCAAACTTCTTAGGTTTGTCTTGATAATAAAGATATGCTTGAATATCCATACCGCTATCGTGCATAGGTCTAGGAAAAATAAGTTCTTCTCCATTTTCCATAGAACCACAATAATAAGGTATCTTTTTATCATTAATCTGTATTCGTTCAGCTTCACTAAATACAATGGGTTTCTTTTCGTATTTCCTTTTTATTTCTTCTGTTACTTCAAAAGATATAATCTTTGCTTTAGGTATCTTCTTAGCAAACTCAATAAGATAGTTTAATGATTGCTCTCTATCTAAAACCTCACCATCTTTTATGATCCCTGCTATCTTCTTGGTCTTTGGGTGTACTGCAATAACTCCCTTCATTTGATTACCATAAGGAGTATTTTCATTTAGTTCGTCTTGTTTTGGAAATACCTCGTGCCTTTCTGAATCCCCTAAAAGTCTTGCCTGTAAATCTTTTAGATAGTATCTCATAACTCTTGCATTAATCGGCTTGTTACAATAAACCCTTAAATGTATTCCCTCACTTCCAGAAGAATTAAGAAAGTAAAGATATTTTGATTTATCTAACTCCTTCCATATCTTAGGCAAATCTTCTTTAATCTGTTTTCGCTGTTTCTCTTTAAACTTATCTTCATCTTTTATTAGTTTAGCACTATCACCCCCAAACTCTTTTAATTTTAATTCTCTCTGTTTTGGTGTATATCCGTGAACATCAAAATCTAAAGCTCCATAAAGAACATTATAGTTATCAACAAACATACTCAGGCCTAAACAAACAATAAATCCATTCTTCTCTTTACCCTGTAGGTGTGCTTTGATTAATGAATCCCCTAAGAATCTTGGACTATCACCATCCTTAACCATCCAGGAATGAGGGCGGTATATCCAATAGTATTTTCTGTTTGCTACGCAAACATCAATAAAAGATTTCATCTGTTGGTCGAAGGTTATTTTAATTGGTGTTTGTTTTTTCTTTACCATTTACTGCACCTTATTATCCTGGAAATTCTTATGGTGTTTTAATTCAAAGCATACCTGTTGGCTAATGCTCCTATTATTCTGTTCAGCAGCAATTTTAAGATTAGTTAGAATATCTTTATCGATTGTTAAGGTAATTCTTGGCTTATTACACATACTTATAACCTCTCACGTTTTTTGGTTAAATTTAAATATTTGAAGAAGGAATAGCTGCTCTGGGGTTGGAAGTGAGAAATCCCAGAGCTAAGGTTTAGCACCCGCTTTTCCTTTCTCTTCTTTTTATTGCAATGCCCCTAATTCTTGTTCTTTTACACCTAATCGCTTTCTTTTCATATAATCTAATACTCTGTGACTATCTCGGCAATATCGTGCCTCTATTCGTTTCCCTATGAGGCTCTTACCACAATACCTACAATTACCATCATTCATTTTCTTTATTTTCCTCTTTTTTGATTTTTAGGGCTAATTCAAGAATCTCAGGTGAATACCGACGAGCTAGTTCTTCTGGTGTCATATTAACTTTTTATGTTAAATGCCATAATATATAAGTACTCAGTAGAATTTGTTAAAGATTTTAAAAATATCTATGTATTGCCACTATACAAATGTTCAGAAAAATCTTGTAGCGTAACGCTACAACTGTATAACCGTTATACAAACCATAAAAGAATATATGTATAGTAACTATACATCACGCCTTAGCCTGTATCTTTAAGGCTTTCTCTATATTTCCAATGCTCTCGACTTTTGCCAATAGTTCTGCCATTTGTTTTTTTAGCTCTGCCATCTCTAAATCCTTACCCCTATCCATTTCCATAGCCTTCTTTATAGAAAGTGGAGAACCGCATTTCTCACAAATCTCGGCTTTAGGAATATTGGAAGTTTCGCATTTATCACATATTATATTAATATCCATTTTTTGTTTTGATTTATCTACCCCATAACATTTACCTAGTCTTACTATACTTCCGCTTGTGTCCATTCTTCCGTAAGTGTTTGTGTAAAATTCAACCGAATGCCCGAATTTCTTGGCTGCTTCTTCTAGTGGTATGTTGTCTAGTTTAGAAATTAAACAGGCACTATGCCTAAGATTATAGAAGTCTAGGGGCTTCTTCAATTTAATCTTATCCCCAATATCCCTAACCCTTTTGATTAATGCAGGGTATCGGTATCGGGTAATATTATCCCTTTCAGAAATCCATAACGGATCATTCGTTTTTCTTGTTGGATGATTTTGTAACCATCTCACCAAATAAGGCACTCCTCGAAATAGAATAACAGGCCTAGCTCCTGTCTTGCCATCCTTAACATTAGCTATAATAAAATCTTTCTTTATCTCTATATCCCCATAGTTTAAATCAATAAGTTCAGAAGGCCTAAAGCCACCATCTAGTTGAGTTAATATAACCGCCTTCATTTGAATACTAGGCGTTGCCTTTGATAGCTCTATTCCCTCTTCCCATTTAATCATATCTTTAGGCTCTAGCTTTCTTTTCTGTGCCTCTTTGGATATGTTTTGAATGTTCTTAAAACCCTTTGGCTTAATGCCATCATTGATTTTAGTTACTAATGTTTGGCTTATGTTTATAACAGTAGAATAATAGTTTATGCTTAAATCCTTTTGTAGCTTATTAAATATTTTATCCATTATCTCGGGGCTGTGCATATCTTCTTTTATGTTCTTGGTGTTCTCTAGCAATCGGTGTATATGCTTAAAGAATATCTCTCTCCTGGCAAAACTTATAGGAAGCCCTTTTCTTTTCCCCTTCCTTACCTTCCAACCCACTAAGAAGTCTTTAACTGCTGCTTTATTATCTTTTGATACCTTTGGGTTATTAAAAAA
>SDBU01004100.1_pt1 | contig 18114 bp, 15 predicted proteins | sample 2277071 | NCBI WGS metagenome assembly SDBU01 (sample SAMN10397929, study PRJNA504765) | marine sediment metagenome | isolation source: marine sediment core GS08_GC12, 126 cmbsf | place: Arctic Ocean: Gakkel Ridge, Loki's castle | collected 2008 | reverse complement strand
GCTGAACTGGAAGCAGCGTTGTGCATCCCGTTGATTAGCCGTGGGATAATAATTGGGCTGCTCAATCTTGGTTCGAAAAAACCGGGCAAGCTGTTTTCACCTGAAGAACTAGATAAACTTGCTAGGGAATCAGATTGCAATCGCTTTGGATAACGCCGAATTGATGGAAGAATTGCGTGAAAGCGAAGAACGCTACCGAACGCTCATCCAGCAATCAGTAGAAGCGATTTACATGTTTAATCCAGAGACGAAACTCGTACTGGAAGCGAATACCACATTTCTGAATCTCCTTGGGTACACGGTAGAGGAAATACAAACATTAACAATTTATGATTTCGTCGCGCAAGAGAGAAAGAGCGTTGACACGTATATTCAGAATATATTGACATCCACTACCATAGAAGAGGGAATATGGCTACGTAAAGACGGAACACCGATAGATGTTCAGTTGACAGCGAGCAGAATCCAACAAGGAGGAAGAGATATTATTTTTGTTGTTGCCCGCGACATCACCGAGAGCAAGCGTGTTCAAGAACAAATCCAAGAGCGGGAGCGTCTCGCTGCGGTGGGACAACTGGCGGCGGGTATTGCGCACGATTTCAATAACATTCTAACAGGGATAGTTGGCTATGCTCAACTGCTGCAAATGGATGCAAATGTGGCAGAGTTTATAAAGGATGATTTGAAACAGGTCGAGGCAGGAGGTCATCGTGCTGCGAATCTGATTCGGCAGATTCTGGACTTCAGTCGCAAATCCATCATCCAGCGGCAGTCTCTCGACCTTGTATCATTTCTCAAAGAGACCATTAAGTTCCTGGAACGCACTATCCCAGAGAGCATCCACATTACCCTGGAAATGACCCCTGGGGAATATCTTGTCTCGGCAGACCCCACCCAGATTAATCAGGTGCTCACCAACCTGGCGGTCAATGCCAAAGATGCCATGCCGGAGGGAGGAGAGCTAAAATTTCGGCTATCTACCTTCACGCTGGCCCCCGACGAGCGTCCGCCTTTACCCGAGATTCCTCCGGGAGAATGGATTGTCCTCTCCGTTTTGGATACCGGCTCTGGCATCCCACCGGAGATAAAGGAGCACATATTCGAACCTTTTGCCACGACTAAGAACCCAGGAGAAGGCACCGGACTTGGGTTGGCGCAAGTGCATGGTATAGTCAAACAGCACGATGGCTTTATTGACGTGGAGAGTTCAGCGGAAGAGGGAACGACGTTTATCATCTACCTACCTGCTTTGTATGTGGAGAAAGAGACACCAGAGGAAGAAGAAGGATCGGAGGAACTGCTCCTTGGCCAAGGAGAGACCATCTTGGTGGTTGAAGACGAGTCAAGTGTACTTGCTACAATCAGGGATATGCTGGAGCAAGCAGGGTATCGAGTCCTAACGGCCACCAATGGTCAGGAAGGAGTGGGGATGTACGACAGACACAAAAACGAGATTGCCCTGGTTCTGGCGGACATGGTCATGCCCGTGATGGGTGGTGTGGAGTTGTTCCATGTGTTAAAAGCACAAAATCCCGATGTCAAAGTGGTGGTGATAAGTGGTTATCCGCTGGGAGAAGAAGCTGAAGAGTTTTTATCCCAAGGGATTGTGGGTTGGATGCAGAAACCAGTGGATTTTTCCAAGTTGGTTCGGATGGTACACGAGACTCTTACATAACAGTGTATGGTGGCTTAACTGCTGTCGCGTGCGATTGCGCGATTACAGACACGCGAATTGGGAAGGGACCTGGTGATACTAACTTGACTTTGGTAGATTTCGTTCCCCGACTCTGTAGTAGTCTAGGGCTTTATGCCCGTCTTTATGCCCGTCCATAGCAGGTCAAACGATGCCCATAAAGGGCTAGGCTACGGGGCATGGTGTCCTAATTTACCAAAGTCAAGCTAAAACACTACGTGAATTAAAATTTGCATCACCAGTCCTGATATTAGAGGGATTGTCAGGTTATCATCAATCCCAAGTGGGAGCAGTTCCACGATAGTCGCCGTGAAAGCACCGATGGCAATAATTATGAGAATACCTGGAAACAACCATGCAACAAGTAACCCAATAGTCAAGCAAACTGCGAAGCAAGCCAAACTACCTTCCAGGCTTTTATTCGCAATTTTCGTATGTCCCCATCTCGTTCCAATTATCGCAGCGAACATATCTCCCAGAACTAAGAATGATAAACACGCGATAGCAAGTTTTTTTTCAAAAAATGAAACACTCAACAACGCACTTAACAGGTAATAGCCCGTACCCGTAATTTTCTGCTTTTCATGAGTACGCAGTAAGGAAGAAAAATGAGTTAAAAAGTACCTCCGGGCTTTTTTATTCGTTAATCTCAACAATTCCAGAGAAAACAATATTGCCGTAAGCGAAAATAAGATAATCACTGCTATGATTTTGTCCTCTTCTCTGAAAAAATAGTAGCAGATTGGAATGAGTAAACCTATAAGGTGGATGGTTTTACGTTTAAGTTCCTTACACATTTTTTAACTCCTTTCGTTTTTAGCAGAAGTGCAGGTGCGCGAGGGATTTTACCTGCGCACCTGCTCACCTTCCCAGTTAATCAAGCTTAATCCTTGCCGGCAGCAATTATCAGTTCCTTGGCATAGCTCATCCTTTGTACTGCTCCAACATGTGTTATCGCGATGATTATCCAAAGTACAATTTTTATAAGTGGAATGCCTAAAACTACAGGGAATATTGCTGATATTATCAATCCTAATATCAAGATTATCAACCGTTCCGAACGTTCTCCGATGGCTGGCCAATCATGGTTGTCGATTTGGATAACGATTGCAGCTCTCGGCTTGGCATAACTAATAAGTAGACTTCCCGTTATAGCCAGAAAACCTTCCAATGCAAAGTTACTCAGAATAAATCCGAGATAGATAATGCATTCAACATATTTGTCCAACATTGCATCGAAATAGCTCCCAAACTTACTCGTTTTGTTCATTGCTCGCGCAACACTGCCATCAATGAAATCTATCCCTGCCGCTAGGATGGCAAACACAGCACCCAGCCAATAATTGCCCGTAGCAATGAAATAACATGATATAGGAGCTATTAATAGCGCCGTCGCCGAAACAATGTTGGGATGAATTTTCAATTTAGCAATTGCTTTGCCTATGTCATTCAAAAATTGCTTTTGTGTCCATTTGCGGACTTTATTGCCTATCATGTTCCTTAACTCCTTATTTTTCGTTTCCGGTTAGATGACCGTTAAAACTACAAATGGTATAATCCAAAATTCTATCTAGGTATCTTAGCAACAACCATGCCAGACTGGTAGGGAGAATGGAAGGATAGGCAATCCTTAACAGGCAAGGCTTTCTGCGACAGTAACCGACGCAAAAAATGCAGGCACCAAACAGTTTACTTATGCAAATTTTGCACTGATTGGCAATATGATATGCAAATTTTGCGTTTCGTAGCGCGGAAGGCTTCGAAGTAAACTAATTGAAGCCTGAAATTACTGGATTTCTCCCTAGAAAAATGTTATTCTCTATTTATACGAGTTTTGCAGTTAGCACCTTATCCATGTGTAGCGGCGAGGCTCAGTCCCGCCAATTGTCGCCACTGAGGGACGACGCTACGGGATTTTCGTCGTATGTGCAAAACTCGTATATTTAGGGAATCCAGTTCTGAAGGAGGAAACAAATGAAACTAGGTTACAGCACTTGGGGGATGCCGAAAGTTCCTGTGGACGAAGCGCTGGCACACCTAGCGAAATTAGGATTCGATGGTGTGGAATTGACAGTTATCCCCGGATATACAACCGAATTAAGCAAATTGGATGCAGTTGAGCGCAAACACATCCGGCAGCTTTTGGAAAAACATAATCTGATACTTTCTGCAATAGCGGCACATTCGAGTTTACTTGCCGATGCCCCGGAGGCGCACGCCGCAAATATGGCGCGGTTGAAAGGAGCAATTGATTTAGCAGTGGAGTTAGCGCAAGGAGACATCATGCCTGCGGTGAATACAACGCCCGGCAGTAGACCTGAAGAATGGGATACCATCCGCGATTTGCTGGTAGAGCGGACGCAAGAATTGGTGGAATATGCGCAATCCCGAAGCGTGACAATTGCTATGGAACCGCATGTGGGGGCAGCAATTGACACACCCGAAAAAGTACTTCAGCTATTGGAATTAGTGGATTCTCCATTTCTGAAGGTCAATTTTGACATCAGCCACTTTGACATTGTAGGATTTACCATCGAAGATACTGTAGCTGCACTCGCTCCTCACACAGCGCATACCCACGTAAAAGACCAGCGCGGGCGTGTGCCGAACTACGAATTTCTCATTCCAGGCGAAGGCAACTTCGATTATGTGAGTTACCTAAAAGCAATGCAAGCGCACGGATATGATGGATTTATCACCGTTGAAGTAAGCGTTATGGTTCAGCATCGTCCAGATTATGACCCCTTCGCGGCAGCGACGCTCTCTTATGAAACATTATCACATGCTTTTATAGAAGCGGGAATACCAAGGTAGTGAGTGGGGTGATTGAAGAATGAAGAATGAATATTGAATATTGATGGGAGTTTTAGGAGAAATTCTCAAAGAAAGAGGGTGATTTAATGGAGAAAATGAAATTATCTGGGCGTGTTGCTTTGGTCACTGGCGCTGCTAGGGGTTTGGGGCGTGCTTATGCTTTGCATCTTGCAAAATTGGGCGCAAATGTGGTGATTAACGATATTAATCTAAATGCCGCAGAAGAATACGAAGAAGAATTGACTGCCGAGACAGTCATGGCTGAAGTGGAAATGCTTGGGCGACGTTCACTGGGCATACAATCTGATGTAACCAATCGCGATGATGTCGCGGATATGTTTGACCAGATACTCGCTAATTTTGGACGAATTGATATTCTTGTCAATAACGCTGGCGGCGCGTTGGGCAAACCCAAATCGACACTGGCATCCGAGGCTTCGGAGGATTATTATCAGTATATCATGGATATCAATCTGACCAGTGCCATACTTTGCTGTCAAGCTGCCAGCAAGCCTATGAAGGATGCTCGCTTTGGACGTATTGTAAACATCAGTTCACAAGCGGGGATGTGGGGTTGTCGTGATGGTGGCGGAATGCCGTATAAGGTGGCAAAAGCTGGTGTAATTCAGTACACCCGGATTCTGGCGGCAGAACTTGGCCCCTTTGGTATAAATGTGAATTGCATAGCACCAGGCTGGATTCTCTCTTCAAGAGCAATTGCCAGCGGCAGAGGAAATGAGCCAACACGTTCGGCATTGGAAGCGCAAATCCCCCTGCGACGCTTAGGAGTTCCGGAGGATTGCGCGAAAGTAATAGAGTTTCTCGTAACCGACCTCTCCGATTACGTAACCGGTCAATGCGTTCCAGTTTGTGGTGGATATATCGCATTTTGAAGATATTGAAGTTTTGAGTTTTTCGTCAGATGAATGGCACTGACTTTAGTAGTTAGCTACGACGCCGGGTTGAGTAGGCGCCGGGTTGAGTAGCGTAGCGTATCGAAACCAACAAAACGACGTATCGAAACCAGCGTGGAATGTCAAACGCACTCCACTTTGTTTCGTGCCTAACTACAAACACGATTATCCCTCTGCTTAAGTCAGCGACATTCAATTTAACTCTTTTCATCGCAGAAGTCCTGTTTGCTTCGTTCCTCGCAACTTCGCTCGTGATTGCTTCGCAAAGCTCGCAACGATGCCTTCGGTTTTTCCGTTTTCCGTTTTCCGTTTTTAAGATGACAATTAACAATAAACTTTGTAGAAAGTGAGGTGATAGATATGCCTATCCTTAGGGTTAGCTTATGGTCCGGCAGGACTAAAGAACAAAAGGCTGAATTAGCCAAAGTTCTAACCGATGCAATGGTAAAAGTGGCAAAAGTTCCGCCGGAGGCAGTCACAGTTATGTTTGAAGAATTGCCCAAGGACAATTGGGCTAGCAAGGGAATTCTGCATTCTGAACTACATCCAGAATAGCATAGGGCGTAGAACAGGTAGAAACGTGAAACGTGTTGCGTGTTACATGTTGCGTGTTGCGTGTTACGTGTTGCGTGTATCGAACAAGAAAGACACGAAACACGCAATACGGAACACGAACCCCCCTTTGAAAAAGGGGGGCAGGGGGGATTTTTCCTTTGCCCTATTCGACTTCTTGCATCAATCCTTCGCTGACCCTTCACTTCGTTCGAGGGCTTCGGCTCAAGGACAGGCTTGAGAAAATCTCGTTTGAAACACTAATGCAATTTCTCCAACGGTAACGTGCTAGCAGCTTTTGGCATCACAAGCAATCTGGCGTTTTGACCGTGTCGCTCTATAGCTTCGTCCAAGGCTTCACCGAGGGATAACGAATTTTTTGCGCCGTAGCGTTTCAAAATTCGGTCATGTACTTTACCACCGGTGAGAATAACATTGTGGTCAAAAAATGGGCGTCGAACGTGATGTTCTGACCAAAGTTTTCGCCGCTGTAGGTGGAATTCTTTTCTTGGCATATCCCAATTTCGCCGTTCATATTCTAAGATTAGCTCTTCAAAACTCAGGTTATCGAGCATCTGTTGAAATTGGTCAGATGGTGGAGTGTCCACCGAATCAGGGTCATTTCCGTTGGTAAGCAGGATAAGCGTTCCGCCGACCTTTGTGCCGTTAGCAGCCGTCTGCAAGGCAACGCCATTGAAGGCGTTCCAACCCTGTTCTCCTTCACCTGGTGATGCGATGGTGATGTCTGCTTTCCTTCCTATTTCAGCGCCCCAAATGTGTCTATCACCGTAAGCTACGCCCTTGCGGTGGGCGGCGATGTAGTGTCCCGCGAAGCCTGCTATCGGCTCGCTTCTGCGATTTATCAAAATATTCAGGATGAAATCCAATCCCGCTATACCTGCTATCTCTTCTGCATCCTGACGCGCCGGATGGTCGTCCAGATGCCCCACGCCAGAGTTGGGCGAACAGAACATAGCATGGTTGTAAGTTATCGTCTCCACGCCTGAAACGCCGGGCAGAATCATCTTTGCCCCACCAGCATATCCGAAGTTATAATGAAGAGCGATTCTACCAATGGCGATTGTGAAATCAGCTTCGGCGACTGTTTTGTTAATCCAAATCGGATTTGCAAGATTGGAGAATCCGCAGAATACCAGGTTATTCAGGTCAAATGAGTCATGATAAAGTACGCGGTAATTATCAACGATTTCCTTGCCAAATTTCGCTTCCAGTTCAGTTGTACTCATCCCATCATGTTCCCCAGATGCAGCGATGAAAGTAATGTCTTTCTGTTTAACGCCCGCTTTTTTTAACTCTTCCAAAACGGCAGGAATCAGACGATAAGCGGGTGTTGGACGGGTTTTGTCGTCAGCTATAATAGTTACCTTTTTCCCAGCTAACTTATACTCTGAAAGTCGCTCTGTACCTATAGGTTGTTGTAGCGCGGTGGTTGCTAATTCTTCCCAATTACCCGGCTGCGGCGGCTCAGGATTTTGAGCAACTATTACATTTTCCTCCGGTAGATTCAGTTCTAACTCAAACGCTTTTGTTCCCAATGGTATCGTTAGTTTCATCGGTTCCTCCTTTACCAATTCGGCAATTAATTACTTTGTTGCGCTCGCAACGGCGTCTGCCCGCAACGCAACTTATATTTTAGCAAAAAAACACAGGTTTTGTAAACATTTTTTCCACTGCATGGTGGCTAATCGGAAAAGTCTATCCAGCATTCTGTTCCTCTTGTGCAAAAATGGTACATTAGATTTGACAATCTCATTGGTTTGAGCTACTATATAATCGTGTGCATTTGAATACCATTTGGGAGAAAAACTTATGCAAATAGTTAATGAAAACATCCAAGCCTTAATGCTAATTTCATCGTTTGTCGGATGTGGACTACTGGCATTTGCTTGCAAAGAAAAACCCGCAATAGCGGAAGAGAAAACATCTGACGATATATTAATTCAGCGACAAATCGACGCCCTTCGTGAGAAAGGCGGGGTTATCAAACTTGAAGCTAAGACTTATATTGTCAAACAGGTAATTGTCCTCTACGATGACATTACCATCGAAGGAGCAGGTATGGGTAAAACCACCATCCGATTGGCGGACGGTGCTAAACCTGAACCTGCACTTGATAATCGCGGTCAGGAGACCGCTCCCACGCGCATGCCCTTCGTGAATCGCTGTATCGTTAGAAATGAAAACTACGATGAGCAGGAAACACCGCTCGGAACGAAGTGGAGAGGCGAAGCGGCTTTTCAGGGCAATCACGACATCACTATCCGCGACCTAACAATTGATGGCAACGCTGCCAATAACACAATGTGCGGGGAAGGCATATTGCTTCCCAACTGTTACAATTACCGCATTGAGAATGTTCACGTCAAGAATTGCCGGGGGTTTGCCGGCATCTACACCAACCCTTGTCACCTAGCCGCCCGCAAGAAAATTAAATACAAGAATTATATCCTCAACTGCATCGTCGAGAATCAACAACCCGCCACAGACCGAGATGCTCCTTATGGGCACGGCTTTTACGTCACCGCTTGGGACAATGACAACGTTTTGCTCAAAGGCTGCATAGCGCGAAACAACAAGGGCGCGGGAATACACGGCGAGGATTTTATCTCTAATTTCTGCGTCGAGGAAAACGAGGCATATGAGAATGGCAGTTCAGGTATCTGGTTCTGTGAAGTGAAAAACAGTGTCATCAAGAGGAATAAAGTTCACCACAACACCGGCGATGGTATCGCCATGAGCCAGGGAAAGGGCAATCTAAATAACCTTGTGTCCGAAAATGATGTTTACCACAACGGTAATCACGGCATTTCACTGGCGAGGCAATACGACCCCGGCGATAGCCTTTGTTCTATTAGAAATAATCGCGTCTGGAACAACAAGTACGCGGCGATATTTATCGCGGACTCCGCCGGAGGCAATACCGTTGAATCCAATCTCTGCTACGATAATCGAGACGACAACGGTCATAAACAGCAATACGGTATTTTAGTTGATTCAAGGGGAAACAGTATCATCAATAACGACGTTGCTGGGAATGCAAAGGGGGCAATTAAAGCGGCGGAGGGCAACACTGTGCTCGAATAGCAGGGATATGATGTCGCGTACGACCACACGCAACAAGAAGGGAGAAGACGAAAATGAAGGAAGCAAAAATCGCCATCATCGGTTGCGGCAGACATTCGACTGCAAATATATTCCCGTCTCTACGTTTTGCGCCGTTTGACCTAATAGCGACATGCGACTTAGAGGAAGAGAAAGCGAAACGAAATGCCAGGAAATTTGGCACTCGCCGATGGTACACAAATTACAAAGAGATGTTTGAAAAAGAGGACCTAGACGGCATCATCATCGTAATCAATGCCAAAATGCAAAATCACATCGGTATCGAAGCGATGAAGGCAGGATTCGATGTATTCACCGAAAAGCCGCCTTCCACTACATCTGACGAAGCCCTGGAAGCAGTACGGGTGAGCCGTGAAACCGGAAAAACAATGATGACAGCGTTCAAAAAGCGGTATGCGCCCACCTACGCAAAATGCAAAGAGATTATCACAAATAAAGGAGGCACAAAAGGATTTCACCTTAACATCAGCTACATTCTTGGTGGCTACGGCAGCAGTGACGAAGCCGCTCGGCATTTTCTGTTCGATGCTGGAATCCACATCATTGACCTGGCGCATTTCCTGTTTGAAGATATAGAAGAGGTTTATACAGTAAAAACCGACGGGCATGCTTCATATCTCGTTTCCCTTCGATGCAAAAGTAGCTCAATAGGGAGTTTGTCCATGTCAAGCGAGGGGGCGCGAGGCTGCGCTTATGAAAAGTTAGAACTGATAGGACATCAAACCATAACGTTGGTTGAAAATGTTATCAACTTGACATATTACGACGGCAGCGATGGGAGCATGTTTGAGATAAAACCTAAGTTCGCGACATCAGGTGGATGGACGGAAGTGACAACAGGTTTCGCAGGAGAATTGCAAGCCTTTGCGGATTTGATTCTGGAAGGGAAGAAACCACCATCCGAGATTTACGCTTCCTACAAGAGTATGGTGTTATATGAATCTATCAGAGATTTGCAGGGAAAAACGGTCAAGCTGCAATTTGCTCTGTAGCAAATGGCTTATATGAAAACTGCAATGAGACTTTGAATTAAAAGTGGTGAGTTGTGAATAAGTAAGTAGCCAAAACGTGAAACGTGTTGCGTGTCGCGTGTTACGTGTCATGAACTTTCGTGAGCCATGATTTTGATATTTGACATTCACACCAAGTGGTGGTAAACTATTCTCAGGCATTGTCAAATTAAGAATGAAAACAGCTCATCTCTTCAGTGTTCATAGGAATCTCCTACCACAAAATAAAGTTGTTTCATTCCTAAATTTTATTTGCTTTTCACAATTTGGTGTTTGACAATACCAAAAACAATTGAGGGAGGAAACTAATAATGAGCAAAGGAAGAGCAGTAATATTGGATAAACCTAATGGTGAATTTACTATAGATGAAGCTGAATTGCCCGAACCGAAAGAAGGTGAATTACTGGTTAAACTGGAGATGTGTGGAGTTTGCGGCACTGATGCCCACATGTATCATGGACACCTTCCTGGTACCAAATTTCCCATCGTTTTGGGGCATGAACCTGTGGGAATAATCACTAAGTTGGGAAAAGGTGTGAAGGTCGACCACACAGGAGAGCCTGTGAAAGAAGGGGATAGAATCTATGTTGTGCCTGGGATTCGTTGTAGAAAATGCTACTTCTGCACGGTACTTGAGGAGCCGACATTGTGTGTAAATTCCACCGCATACGGGTTTGCACCATATTCGGACCAGCCACCACACTTTCAAGGTGGATATGCAGAATATATTTACGTGAATCATCCCGCTTCCACCTTTCTCAAAATGCACGTAAAACCCGAGATTGCTGTGTTACTGGAACCTCTCACTGTGGGAATACATCAAGTAGATAAGGTCAGATTGCGTGTCGGAGATACAGCAGTAATTCAAGGCTCCGGAGCTATTGGATTATTCACTCTAGTAGAAGCACAAGAGACAGGAGCCCATAAATTCCTCGTCATCGGCCCACCAGACTCAAGATTCGATTTAGCTAAAGAATATGGCGCGGATTTAACCATAAACATAGAAGAAGTTACAGACCCAAAAGAGAGGGTAGAAATGGTTAAGTCAGAAACAGCCCTTGATTATGGGGCTGATGTCGTGTTTGAATGCACCGGTTTTCCCAATGCTGTTATCGAAGGAATCGACATGCTTCGAAGAGGTGGTTCCTATGTGGTTGCGGGACATTTCACCGATGTTGGAAATGTTTCGTTAAATCCTTTTCTTCACTTTACCAATAAACAGATTAATTTGATAGGTGTGTGGGGAGATGATATTGGTCATTTTGTAAGAGGCAGACCGATTATAGAGTCAGGTAAATATCCCTTTGAAAAAATGATTTCACATCAGTTACCATTGGAAAGAGTTAAAGATGCTATGGACGCCATAAGCACAAACTATAGATTAGATGACAAAGAAGTGAGAAAAATAGTGATAGCACCAGATTAAAAACGGTGAGAAGAATCCCCGCTATCCGGGGGGCTTTTAATGCTACTAAGAATTACGTTTTAACCCTACGAATAAATTCGAAGGCTAGGAAGCATAAGTCGGCTTGAAGCCGACTGGGACTGGGTTTCAGTCCACTTGAGTGGACTTTAGCCTCTTAGCCTGAATTTCAATTCAAGGCTATTATGTGGAAAACCTAACGGAGAGTACAGACAATGACCAAACAGAACAATGAAGAGATTCTCGTTTACATTGGGACCTATACTAGCGGAAAAAGTGAAGGGATTTACGTCTATCGTATGGACAAATCCTCTGGCACCTTAGAATTCTCCAGCAAAGCTACAGGAGTGGATAATCCCTCCTTTTTGGCCATCCATCCCCAACAACGTTATCTTTATGCGGTCAACGAAATTGGGGAGTTTGCCGGTAAGCCAAGTGGAGCTGTGAGCGCTTTCTCTATTGAGGAGAAAACAGGGGAATTGACTTATCTAAATCAGCAGCCATCGCATGGGACCAGTCCATGCCACTTGAGTGTTGATAAAACCGGTCAATTTGTTCTTGTGGCGAATTACGGGGGAGGTAGTGTGTGCGTCCTTCCCATACAGGACGACGGGCAACTGGGGGAAGCGATTGATTTCATTCAGCATCAAGGTTCTAGTATCAATCCTCAACGGCAGGAAGGTCCTCATGCGCATTCTATTACCCTGGATGCGGCTAATCGCTACGCTTTTGCAGCGGACCTGGGACTAGATAAAATAATGATTTATCAGCTTGATTTGACCCAGGGAAAGTTAAAACCTAACGACGAGCCTTGGGCTCAAGTTAAAGCTGGGGCTGGGCCGCGCCATTTCGATTTCCATCCCAACGGCAAATATGCCTATCTAATTAATGAACTGGATAATACATTAATCGCATTTACTTATGATGAAACGCGCGGTACACTCAGAGAGATACAAACGGTTCCTACACTTCCTGAGGATTTTGAAGGCACAAGCCATACTGCGGATGTGCATGTTTCACCATCAGAGAAATTTGTCTATGGTTCCAATCGCGGTCATGACAGCATTGTAATCTACGCCATTGACGAGGATACCGGCAAACTCACGTATGTTGGTCATGAACTAACACAGGGCAAAAGTCCGCGAAACTTTGTCATCGACCCGACGGGAACTTTCTTATTGGCCGCCAATCATGGTACCGACAACATCGTCACATTTCGAATCGACCAGCAGACGGGCAGGCTTATGCCAACGGGTCACGTGACCGAAGTGCCGACGGCCGTATGTTTGAAGATAATCCATATTTCTTCATAAGCCCAGCCGATGAAGCCTACGAGTTGGTTCTCGTTTATACCGGAGCGAAAAACATCTGGAGAATAACATGGCTTGGATGTATATCCTGCGATGCTCAGATGGTTCATACTATGTTGGCTCAACCATAAATCTTGAACGTCGTCTCTGGGAACATAATGAAGGTCTTGGCGCTAAATATACAGTACGGCGACGACCGGTAAAGCTCGTATTTGCTGTCGAGTTCGATAGTATTGCCGAAGCCTACGCATTGGAGAAACAGGTACAGGGTTGGGGACGGAAAAAACGTGAAGTGCTGATTCGCGGCGATTACGATGCATTGCCAGACCTAGCGCGCAAGGACTTTATAAGTTATCGAGTACGTAAAGCGTAGGAAAGCATAGCGAAGCGACATCGGGTTGAGACTTGGGTCGAGTAGCCCGTAGCGCCGGTTGAGTAGACTCGGAACGAAGTGGAGAGTCGTATCGAAACCAAGCGGCATTCGCATCGCAAGCATTGGTATGCCCCGCTCACTTGGTTTCGATACGGTTTTGAACTCCGTTCAAAACCTACTCAACCGGCGTTCGCTTCGTCTTAAGTTGATACTTATGGATTATTTTCTTTGATATGCCTTACAAAAATGAAAATAACAAAAGAAAAGCTTCTGCAGAATCTGAGAGACCTAGGCGTTGAGCCGGGAGACATCCTCTTTATTCACTCATCCTTCAAGAGCATCGGTCCCGTCGAGGGAGGGGCAGAGACCGTGGTCTGTGCCTTGGAGGAGGCTGTTAGCCCAGAGGGACTTGTCCTGATGCCCTCGTTCAACCTCGTAGGCAAGCGGGCGGAAACCTGGAACATTGAAACCACGCCGTCGACAGTAGGGTGGCTCACAGAGTTTTTCCGCCGGATGCCTGGTACTTATCGCTCCGACCACTATTCCCACTCCGTGGCGGCCCGCGGAAAAGGCGCGAAGGATTTCGTAGCCGGTCATCTCAACTGTGAAGGCTACAAATCACCGTGGGACTGTGAGCCTTGGGGCAAGACCTACGGCTCACAATCGCCCATGTATAAAGCCTACCAAGCCGACGGGAAAATCCTCATGCTCGGCGTGGACTACAATTCCTCTACCTATATCCATTTTGTGGAAGTCATCCGTTGGAATAAGCTGCTTGAGCAGTGCTCGGAAGCAAAATATCCTTCTCTGAATCGACTGGTGCTTGGGGAGTTCTGGGACCAGGTCGGCAACCTGAACAGGGGACTCGTGGGTGCTGCTGAGTGCCGACTATTCCGAATTCGGGAGTACGTTGACACCCTCCTATGTGAGGTGTCTAATACCGCTTTCAGTTTGAGATGATTGTTTTCTCAAATCCCCCTCAATCCCCCTTTACGAAAGGGGGAAGTGGATTCCCCCTAATAGGGGAAGTGGATTCCCCCCTTTGCCAAAGGGGGGTTAGGGGGGATTTTCCAGATATTCCTTGTATCTCAAAAGCATCATTTGAAACTGCAAATGGTATAACAATCCTACTTGAGGTAATGCTAGGCTCACTTAGTGGTTCGTTTTATAAATCTGTTATAGAGTATAGAGTATTGACAATAGGCTGGGACGGAGAGCAGCCACTACAACGAGGAAATTTTATGTTCAAAATAATTAAAAGCAGTAAGCGCAGCCAACCTCCAGCTTGGGCAGTGTTGGAGCGGCAATTGATACAAGCCATTGACCAAGCCGCGCCGATTTTTCTAGAGAAATATACCCGACCAGGTGGAACACTGATTTGGCGGGAAGATTATCCGGGAGATGGGGTGTGGGCGGATGACCTGTATGAGGCGTTTTTCAACTGGCCACTCTACTACGCGCTAGGTGGGAGCGACTATACTGGGGCGATGGCGGTCCAGGAATGGAATGCCATCACTCGCCAGATTACCCACGATTATGGTCGTGCCGAAAAGGAATTCATCAGCAACGACGACTGGTTCCACAACAGTGAAAACTACATCTATTTCTACTATTTGGGTTTGACCGACCCCACAAACGCTGAAATGATGCGGCGGGCGCGTCGCTTTGCTGGTTTCTACATGAACGAAGACCCAGAAGTGCCCAATTACGACCCAGAGCATCGAATTATCCGTTCCCCCTTCAGCGGCGGCAAGGGGCCACTTTTCCATGCCCGCTACGCGGATGTGCAGTATAATATCGAACATGGTCACACGACTTTGGGACCTGGCTTTGAAGTGCCGCCTGAATGGTATAAAGAGCCGGTTTTAAGGGAAAAGATTCACGCTCGCTTTGATGAAGTGGTGATGCATGGAGACATCCCGGTGAATTTAGGAGCCGTGGCTCTGGTAACCAATGCCTACCTCTACACCGGCGAGGATAAGTATAAAAACTGGGTTGTTGACTACGTCGAAGCTTGGCTCGAACGCATTGAGCAAAACGATGGGGTAATTCCAGATAATATCGGCTTGAATGGGAAGATAGGTGAAAACCGTCAGGGACAATGGTGGGGTGGATTCTACGGCTGGACGGGCAGGTTTTCCCACCAGATGATGTTTTGCGCCATGACGGTAGCGGCTGAATGCGCGCAATTAATCACCGGCGAAACGCGCTATCTTTCTCTTCTCCGTTCGCAGTTGGACATGCTTTTAGAAAACTCTATTGAGGAAGAGGGCAGATTTTTGGTACCGTTTAAACACACCGATGACGGTTGGAGCGATTTCCATCCCATGATGCCTCATCCTCCCATCCATCTCTGGTCAGCATCTATGGCTGATGAGGACTGGAATCGGTTGGAAAAACTGCGCCAGGGCAACGAAGAAGAATGGCAAAGGGTAACTTCGCGCGCCCCCCGCTCTCTGGACGACAGAGCCTGGACTCGGGTTATGGCTGGTAGCCGAATGCGCCAGTTGAGCGAAGCGAAATCCCGAGAATCGGGGAAATCGGGAGAGTGTTCGGATTACCCAGAACAAATTCTCCAAGCGAATTACCGCCAGGTTTGTGACCGCCTGGAGATGGTCATGAGTGATGAGTCGGATTTGACTAAAATAAACGAGCATCACTGGCTGGAGCAGAATCCGGTTGTCACCGAAGCCTTAGTGCAACTCACTACGGGGGGACCGCAGACCATTTACTGGGGTGGTCTAGCCCAGGGACAGGTGCGATATTTCAATCCTGAACAACAACGCCCCGGCCTGCCTCCCGACGTAGCGGCACTTGTCACAAATTTGGATTCCGAAGGGTTGGCTCTAACCTTGGTGAATCTCAGTGTCCATACGGCTCGCGACGTTATCATCGGCGCCGGTAGTTTCGGCGAACATCAGTTCAAACAGGTCGAAACAGAGGGGGCTATAGCCGAATCCGCAAGAATTCAGGTATCTGTGGACGACCAATATTTTCAGGTTCACCTCCTCCCCGGAACAGAAATCGATTTGCAAATCACGATGAATCGTTTTTGCAACAAACCCAGTTACGCTTTTCCTTGGCATGGGGGGAGTATTCCTTTCCGGTAAGAGATTACTTCGCACAGATTATAAAAAACTAACCAATGGCCCTAGTGTTCGTTTCGTAAATCCGCATAGAGTTCGGGTAAAAGGCTGGGACGGAGAGCAGCCACTACAACATAATTAATACTCACGTAGTGCTTCCTTTCGTGGTTAGTGTCGCCTCTCTGTCCGCGACTTTCAAAATCCTACACGGACTAAAAAAATAGACCACTAGCACCAACAATTACTAACTTTTATGTAAGATTAATATACCAGGAGAATATCATGAAGATTACCAATATTGAAGTTATCCCGATTTACCCACGTTTAGCAAAACGTTACGAAAACCGCAAAGTTGATTTGTATGGCATCGACCACCGGACAATTTTCAAAGTCCAAACAGACAATGGGCTGGTCGGCTACGGCGACCAACGTGTGCGCCCCGGAGGACAGCCTTCTCAGTCGAGCGTAGAACCGCTTATTGGTCGCAATCCATTTGATTTTATCAATAACTTTAACCTGGCGTCAGGTTTGAGCGGCGCTCTCTACGATGTAATGGGCAAACACCTCGAAGTGCCAGCTTACAAACTGATGGGGCAGAAGGTGCGAGATATGGTTTCGGTTGCTGCTTGGACTCGACCTGCTTCGCCAGAAGCATTCCGCGAAGAGATTAGCCGGGCAGTGGAGCAAGGCTACACCATCTTTAAGATGCACACCTGCACATATCACGACGTAATCGAGCAGACCCGCGCAGCCGAAGAGGTCGCGCCGGAAGGCTTTAAGATTCACTACGACTTCAACGCTAACCGGAGCTTGGCGGCGGTCCTCCCCCTCGTTAGTGAACTGGAGAGGAACCACCCTATTGTAGGCTACATCGAAGACGTGCTCGTGAAGAACGATATCGACGGCTGGCAAAGGCTGCGTGACCAGACTCAAATCCCGATAATCATGCACGGTACGCCCCTCGGCGGTATTCAGGAAATCATCCACGGCGTCGCCGACATCTATATGCTTGAGGGTGGTGTCGGGAATACTCTGACAACCGGCTTCGTTTTTGGCAAGGCGAACATCCCAACAATCATCCAACTTACAGGAGGTACCCTCACCAAGGCGATGGCACTGCACATGGCGGCTGTTCTGCCGACCCACACTGCCCACACGATTAACTTGGACGACCAGTACGAGGAAGACGTCACCACGGAGAGGATTCCGGTAATTGAGGGCAGTTCACCTGTGCCGGAAGGACCGGGACTGGGCATTGAGGTAGACGAGGATGCGTTGGCGCGGATAGCCGCGAATAAACCGATAGAAATTCCCAAGCATGTAGGTATCTTGAACATGCCAGGCGGTCACACGTTCTACGGGCGTTCCTATATTTCTCCCGGCACTCTGACGGGGCGTGAGGAAGGAACCATTCGAGGAATCAAATCCGAACTGCGGGAGGACGATGGCTCTGAGAAATTCAAGCAAATCTATGAGCGAGTGCAGAAGGAAGGAACGTTCCGCGCGAATTAACAAACCTGCATTTACTAGGAACTCAACTCAATGTTGCTCGAAAGGAATATCACCAAAATGTTGTTACATTTAGTGTGAGATTATAAAGGAGGTCAATTGAAAATGTTAAGCAGAGCAACAATCAAAAAACAATTTATTCTAGTTGCTGCGGGCATGTTAGTGTTCTTGATTGCCTGCGCAACATCGTTAGGACAAGTTGAAAAAGTTACCTTTATTGTTATTGCGGACCCACACCTCTGCATGATTTCCAAGAACGAACACATGAAAATCTATGAAAGAAGC
>SDBU01004099.1_pt1 | contig 18119 bp, 16 predicted proteins | sample 2277071 | NCBI WGS metagenome assembly SDBU01 (sample SAMN10397929, study PRJNA504765) | marine sediment metagenome | isolation source: marine sediment core GS08_GC12, 126 cmbsf | place: Arctic Ocean: Gakkel Ridge, Loki's castle | collected 2008 | reverse complement strand
TGTGATCTTCTGACCATAGCCCCCAAGTTTTTAGAGCAACTCGAAGACACCGAAGGAACGGTTGATAGGAAATTAAGCAAGGAATTTGCTGAAAAGCAAAATATTGAAAAACTTGAGATCGATCATAAGCGTTTCCTCTGGCTACTCAATGATGATCAAATGGCTTGCGAAAAGCTGGCTGATGGGATCCGTCGCTTTGCCGCCGATACCATTAAGCTAGAAAACTACCTAATTGACCGCATGAAATCGATGGATTAATGACTCGGCTAATGCTATTTAAAATCTGGATTGGTCTTCAATAAAGCTAGATTTTGAATAAACTCCGGATATGTGACTTCATCACGAAGAAAGGCGCTCTGACTTTTGCTAAACTTCGCATCATCTGTAAATAACAGATGGGTATGAGCTTCGGTATAAGCAGAGAAAGAATCGTCAACTCTAAAATATTCCCTTAAGGCCTTAGCTTCTTTTTCAGTTAAAAATCCCATTTTAACAAGGTATGGAAGCTCTTTTCCTTTTCTTAAGTAAGCTGCAAGTTTATGTAGATTATCATCTTTCAGATGACGTGCCATATTTGCCTTCTGTCTATCCTCATTGACTGCGTGAAATAGCCCTAGAGTGAGGCAGATCGCAGCACCACAGACTACTACCGGAATCACTAATACCCCCAGATGGAACGGAGCGGTGAAAGCCAACAAAGCAACGCTTGTAACAAAAGCAGCACAAAATAAGACGGTTAGGACAATCTGAGAGATTCTCTTCGACTGCCGTAGTTGAGGCGAGAGAAAGGTCTCATGAGCCCCCATCCCCTTTGTGTCGAGAAACTGTAATTGAACACATGAAGTCATTTTATACTATAATTATAACTCAACAGACCTTAATTATAGCACAATATTATGAATTTATAATTAAGATAAAGTATCTTTTTGAAGAGGGTTATTAAACAAAGCTCTCTCAGAGAACAATTTTCTCTGAGAGAGCCAATATAGAACCTTAATTATTTAAAAAGTCGATTAGATCGGCGGTAGACACTTCGCCAACACTAGGCACTTCGACAGTAGGCTCTCTGAGCTGGGCGATGAATTCGGCGTTCTGTTCGCGAAGCGTAAGGCTGCTTTGAAGCGCAGTCCAAATTTCTTCTAGGTCTTTGGTTATTCTCGTTTCAGCGCTCCTGTAGTCAAGAGCAACCTCTGGCGAAATATGATTTTCCAAATAGAATTCAAAATTATCTGCATCTTTGAATTCTCTAGTTTGAAAATTTGACATATGTATATTTTCGATATCTCTACGAATCGCGATCTCTTTTTGATATTCAGTCACAAGTTGTTTGATCAAATCGGGCTCCGAAATCTGGTCCGATTCTTCCAAGAAACCATTTCGAACCATTTTTTGAAGAGTGTCTTCATTTTCCTGTATAAAAATCATAAGATTAGCTAATTGACCTTGAAATAGCGCCCGAGCATAGTCAAATGCTTGAGTTTCACTTACCGACCAATCTTTCATATGAAAGTGTCTATTCGTCCATTTTTCAAAAGGTTCATTTGTATCACGGTGATTATTCGGAGGCGTGTGCGGATAGCGCTAGAGATAGTAATGAAAGGCCAAGTAGTGCAGAACCAGAGATTAACGAACCAATGAAAACAGATATACTCGATGCCGTTGCCGCTGATATAAGACAAGTTAAACTCGCAGTAAGTACTATTAAAGGTACAGCGACAAAAGCTATTTTTTTTATTAATACTTGATGACGTTCTTGGATAGGAGTGAGACCGCCATAACTTTGCATTTGATTCGTGATGGTCAATGGATGAAAATTAGAATCACCCATTAATCCTATTCCTACTGGATTTCCGCAAGACATGATTTATTACCTTTTTTTTACTAACTTAAGAGTTATATCTTATATAATATATCATAAACACAAATAGATACAGATCTAATCTTTTTTTTGTTTGGATGAATAAAAAAGGCTCTCTTTCGAAAAAGAGAGCCTTTTAAATTTTAATTATAACTATTGAACTTTAACTGAAGTCGAAGACGAGCTCCTTCCGGGATTCCAAATCAAGAAGATTTTTGATTTTGCGATGGCTTTCGTAGCCCGTTCCGCCTGGAATAATGTGTCCCATAATCACATTCTCCTTGAACCCGAGAAGATAGTCGGTCTTGCCAGCTGTAGCCGCTTCTGTGAGGATACGTGTGGTATCCTGGAACGAGGCTGCCGATATAAAGGAATCGGTTCCAAGAGAGGCTTTGGTAATACCGAGAAGAAGGGGGGCTGCTTGCGCAGGTTTGCCGCCCTCTTCTAGGGTCTTCTTGTTCTCAACGTAGAAAGATTTTTTGGCTACTTCTTCACCGTAAAGGAGAGTGGTATCACCTGGGTCAATCACTCGGACTTTCTGGAGCATCTGACGTACGATAAGTTCTATATGCTTATCGTTGATGTCGACCCCTTGGAGTCGATAGACCTCTTGGACCTGATTGACTATGTACTTTTGAAGCTCGCGCACTCCACAGATTTCGAGAATCTCATGAGGCACAATAAGTCCATCGGTAAGCTGCTGGCCTTTAATGACATGGTCGCCACGTTGAGTTATGAGGTGCTTGGTCATCGGTATGTGATGCTCTTCTTCCATTCCGGTAGTCTCATCATGGACAACAACGATACGTTTGTTTTTCTGAATGCCTCGGAAGTCGACAACACCATCAATTTTGGCGATCTCCGCCGCATCCTTTGGTTTACGCGCTTCGACAAGTTCAGCCACACGGGGTAACCCTCCGGTAATATCTTTGGTGCGGATGGCGCCTCGGGGCAGACGAGCGAGAAACATACCGGGTTTAACTTTTTGACCTTCGGCGATAGAAATAATAGCACCGGAAGGGATAGCATAGGTTCCGACCAATTCGTTAAACTCAGGATCGCAATAGATGGCAATCTGTGGGTGGAGCTCGCCGCGGTGTTGTTTGACGATGAGCTCAACCAAAGCGGTTTTTTTGTTAACCTTGCGTTCCGTCGAGATCCCCTCAACAAGATCTTCGTATTTCACATAACCTGGGCGGTCACAGATGATTGGAATAATGTGAAGCTCTGCTTCGGCGATTTTGACTCCTATCTTTAGTTTGGCACCATCTTCAAGAAGGATTTTGGTACCTAATTCTAAAGGCTGAGTCTGTAGAGATTCTATGGATTTGGTGCTAAGAAGACTTTTGTACTCCTCAAGGGATCGTCCCTCATCCGCAACGATATGAAAACCACCATTTTTATTGAGTACCAGCCAGTTGCCTTTCTGATCTTGAACGGTGCGAAGATCTTTGTAGATCAAAATACCTTCATGGTCAGCGATCATTTCTGGCGTAAAGCCTGCTGCCGCAATCCCTCCGAGATGGAATGTTCTCATAGTGAGCTGTGTTCCAGGCTCACCGATAGACTGAGCGGCAATAATACCGACCGCTTCGCCTAGGACGACCGGACGACCATTGGCAAGGTTGATGCCATAGCATTTCGCGCAGACACCTCTAAGACTTTCACAGGTCAATACAGAGCGGATTCGCACCGTTTCTATACCGGCATCATCAATGGCTTCGGCTTGGAGCATGGTCAAGAAATCACCCGCATTGGCAAGCAGTTTGGTGCTATCGCCGGGTTGATAGATATCGTCTGCAACTGTGCGTCCAAAGATTCTATCTTTTAGGGGGAGTAGCTCTTCTTGACCTTGCTTGATCGCAGAGACATCAATCGCACCGAGAGTTCCACAATCGGGTTCGTTGATGATCACATCTTGAGCAACGTCGACAAGACGACGAGTCAGATAGCCTGAGTCAGCGGTTTTAAGCGCTGTATCAGAAAGTCCCTTACGTGCTCCGTGTGAAGAGATGGAGTACTCAAGAACGGTTAATCCCTCTCTAAAGTTGGAGGTAATAGGAGACTCAATAATTTCTCCGGTAGGCTTGGCCATCAAACCTCGAAGGGCTCCGAGCTGTTTGAGCTGCGATTTGGTAGCCCGAGCGCCAGAGTCGATCATCAGATAGAGCGGATTAAGCTTGTGATCTTCTACCTTACTGATCTTTTTGAAGAGCTCATCAGCAAGAACGTCGGAAACTTCAGTCCATATGCTAATAGCCTTTGATTTGCGTTCACCATCTGTGATAATCCCGTCTTCAAACTGCTTTTTGACCACCTCAATTTTTTTGTGGGCCTCTTCGATCACTTTTGGTTTGTTATCGGGAACAACAACATCGGTAATTCCCATGGAGATCGCAGCTTTTGTAGCTTGGGCAAAACCAAGATCTTTCAGGGCATCAAGAAATTGGACCGTTGATTCAAGGCCAATCTTTTTGTAGCACTCCATGATGAGGTCGCTAAGTCTTTTCTTAGGCAAGCTATAGTTCTGAAACCCTAGCTCTTTTGGAACGATGGTATTGAAGAGAACTCGGCCGGGCGATGTCTCTATAATTCCGCCTTCTACGCGAAGTTTGATACGCTCATGGATATGTAGACCTCGACCGGTATCGTCTTTTCGATCCTGTATTTGACCCATATAGACGAATGGTTGAGTGTTTTCCGCAGCTGAGAGCGCGAGAAGCACCTCCTCGACATCACGGAAGATCTTGATTTTTTTACCATGCTCTTCGGGAAAGTAGAGTGGATCGGCCATCAAATAGTAGAGACCGAGGGTCATATCTTTCGAAGGAATAGCTACCGGCTTTCCAGATGATGGCAAGAATATATTGTCTGGAGCCATCATCAAGATCTTGGCTTCGAGCTGGGCTTCTATAGAAAGAGGGATGTGGACAGCCATCTGGTCTCCATCAAAGTCAGCGTTAAAAGCGGCGCAGACAAGAGGATGAATTCTAATGGCTTTTCCTTCAATCAAAACCGGCTCAAAGGCTTGGATTCCTAAACGGTGAAGAGTAGGGGCTCGGTTGAGCATGACAGGATGACCTTTGATAATCTCTTCAAGCACATCCCACACCTCCGAGGCGTTCCGTTGAATCATCTTTTTGGCGGAGCGGATGGTATAGACATAACCTAGATCTTTGAGCCTTTTGACGATAAATGGCTCGAATAACTCAAGCGCCATCTCCTTGGGTAACCCACACTGATCAAATCGCAGTTCAGGACCCACTATGATGACCGACCGACCGGAGTAGTCAACCCGTTTTCCGAGAAGGTTTTGTCTGAAACGCCCGCCTTTTCCTTTGAGCATATCGGAGAGAGACTTCAGGGGACGATTGCCAGCGCCCATCACAGGATGACCGTGTCGGCCGTTATCGAAGAGCGCATCCACAGCCTCTTGCAACATCCGTTTTTCGTTGCGGACGATAACATCGGGTGTTTTGAGGCGAAGAATGGCCTTGAGACGATTATTTCGGTTTATGACACGTCGATAAAGATCATTCAAATCAGACGTAGCAAATCGGCCACCATCGAGGGGGACCAAGGGGCGAAGATCAGGCGGAATGACGGGGACAGCTTTAAGGACCATCCACTCTGGCTTATTAGTCGAAGAGACAAACCCCTCAACAATTTTAAGCCGTTTGGCCAGCTTCATGCGAGCCTGAAGCGATTTGGTGCGACGAAGTCTCTCTTTTAGGCTGACCAGGAGCGCTTTAAGATCTTCGGTGCGAAGTATCTCTGCAATGCCTTCGGCACCCATCATCACCTTGAAAGATTCACGCCCCCACTTTTCGACAGATTCGCGGTATTCAGCATCGGTTAAAAGTTGTTTTTTCTCCAATTCAGTTTCGCCTGGATCAGTGACGACATATTCTTCGTAATAGATCACACGCTCGAGATCGGTAGAGGACATGCCCAAGACATTCCCGATACGAGAGGGCATGGTCTTAAAAAACCAGATGTGGACAACAGGTACAGCTAATTGTATGTGAGCCATTCTCTGACGTCGCACTTTTGACAAGGTGACTTCAACACCGCATCGATCACAAACAATCCCTTTGTGTTTGATCTTCTTATATTTTCCGCACGCACACTCCCAATCTTTAGTTGGGCCAAAAATTTTTTCGCAAAATAGCCCACCCTTTTCGGGTTTAAATGTGCGATAATTAATCGTTTCAGGTTTTTTGATTTCTCCTCGAGACCACTTATCTCGAATTACTGTATCAGAAGCGACACCTATGATCAGCTTATCGAACCTTTTTTCCTGAAGATCTTCCTCAAACATCCACTAAACTCCTGAATGATTATATTTTTTTTCTTATTCTTCGTCCACGGTCAAAGGACGCACATCTAAAGCAAGACCTTGCATCTCTTTGATCAGCACATTAAATGACTCGGGTGTGCCTGAACGGAGAAGATTCTCACCCTTTACGATCGATTCGTAAATACGGGTACGACCTTGAACATCATCTGATTTTACCGTGAGAATCTCCTGAAGCACGTGGGCGGCGCCATAGGCCTCAAGCGCCCATACTTCCATCTCTCCAAAACGCTGTCCACCCATCTGAGCCTTACCACCCAGAGGCTGTTGAGTGACAAGGGAATATGGGCCAATAGAGCGTGCGTGGATCTTGTCAGCCACAAGGTGACTCAGCTTCATGATGTAGATGTAGCCAATGACAACGCGATTATCAAATCGTTCGCCCGTACGACCATCATACAGATAGGATTTTCCATCAGTTTCGTAACCTTGTTCTTTCATGATCTCCCAGATACGCTCCTCAGGAAATCCTTCAAAAACGGGACATTTGACATGTATCCCTGCTTTTTGTGCAGCAAAACCGAGGTGAGTCTCCAAAAGCTGTCCCATATTCATCCGAGAGGGTACCCCTAGAGGATTCAATATGATCTCGATTGTGTCTCCGGTCGGAAGATAGGGCATGTCCGCCTCTTTGACAATCTTTGAGACAACCCCTTTGTTCCCGTGGCGTCCCGCCATTTTATCCCCAACCTGAAGCTTTCGCTTGGAAGCGATATAGACCTTCACCTGACGGATGACACCTGGGTCTAGATCGATATCTCCCTTTCGCAGCTGTTCGACCTCTGTCTTATGCAGCATATCTACTTCTTGCTTGGAGACATCATATTCGTGTAAAATCGAACGCAGAACGTCAAATAGCTCGTTCTTCTCCATGATAAGATCCACGCTCTCTTCAAACTCGATCTTTTCGACGATATTCTCTGTGAATTCAACCCCTTCAGCGATAATCTCTTCGGCCGTTCGTCGATGAATGATTGGGGTAATGGCTTTTTCATCTAACAGAAGCGCTCCAAGCTTTTCGTGTCGTTCCATCTGAAGATTGGTGATCTTCTGTTTATACTCTTTTTGTATGTCTTTGATGTGGCTAGCCTCTTCAACAAGCTCCTCATCGGTCTTGGAGAGTCGATCACGACGACTGAAAACTTTCACATCCATCACGACGCCTTCGGTGCCAGGGGGGATCGTCAGAGAAGCATCTTTGACATCGGCCGCCTTTTCACCGAAAATAGCTCTTAAGAGCCGCTCTTCGGGAGCGAGTTCGGTCTCAGATTTTGGAGTGATTTTTCCTACGAGAATATCACCGGGTTGAACCTCTGAGCCTATGCGGATAATCCCATCTTCTCCAAGATTAGCAAGCGCTTCTTCAGAAACGTTAGGAATATCGCGAGTGATCTCTTCTTTACCCAACTTGGTCTCACGTGCTGTGACCTCAAACTCCTCGATATAAACGGAAGTATAGGCATCTTCTCGCAGAAGTTTTTCTGAGATAATGATGGCATCTTCAAAGTTGTAACCACACCAAGGCATAAAGGCGACGAGGACATTTTTTCCAAGAGCGATCTCCCCCTTATCTGTTGCCGGGCCATCAGCAATGACATCGCCAGCAATCACTTTATCTCCTACTTCAACAAGAGGATGTTGATTGTTCGAAGTTCCTGCATTAGATCGCATGAATTTTTTTAGCTTATAAATCCTCTTTTGCAGAGGGTTCTTCTTAGGAGAAACAACGATCTGAAGACCATCCACATATTCAACCACACCATCTTCCAAGGCGACCACGACAGCTCCGGTGTCTCTTGCAGCTCTGGCTTCTAGACCTGTTCCTACAATCGGTGCTTCGGTTATTAGCAACGGGACGGCCTGTCTTTGCATATTGGAGCCCATAAGAGCACGGTTGGCATCATCATGCTCGAGAAATGGAATCAAGCCGGTAACGATAGAAACGAGTTGTTTAGGAGAGACATCCATGTGGGTGACGCGGTCGGTTTCGATTTCAAGAGCCTCACTTCGGTAGCGCGCCCATGCGATGGGATCGATGAACATCTTATGCTCGTCGAGTGGCGCTGAAGCTTGCGCAATCACGCACTGCTCTTCGAGATCAGCAGTCATGTATTCGATCTCATCTGTCACCACCCCATCTCGGACAATACGATAAGGAGTTTCGATAAAACCAAACTCATTGATCTTAGCAAACGTTGCAAGAGAGGTTATCAAACCAATATTCGGTCCTTCGGGTGTCTCAATGGGGCAGATTCTTCCGTAGTGGCTAGCGTGGACGTCACGAACTTCAAAGCCTGCCCTTTCACGGTTTAGTCCACCTGGCCCTAGAGAAGAGAGGCGTCTTTTGTGAGTTAGCTCAGCAACAGGATTGGTCTGATCCATAAACTGAGAAAGCTGAGAGCGACCAAAGAAGTCTTTGAGCACACCTGCGAGACCTTTTGCAGAGACGATCTTCCCAGGCGTTAAGGTGTCGGAGGAAAAATCAAAAAGGTTCATACGCTCGCGGATGATCTTCTCCATACGTGCCAGGCCAACGCGGCACTGGTTTTGAATCAGCTCGCCAACAGAGCGAACCCTTCTATTTGCAAGGTGATCGATATCGTCAACATTGGTTTGGTCATCACCCATTTTGAGACGGATCAAGTATTTCAGCGCGAGGATCACATCCTCTTTTTTTAGGGTAACAGTATTCAGTTCATCTTCGGTAATCTCTGCGCCCAGTTTACGATTAAGTTTATAACGACCCACTCTTCCTAAATTGTACCGTTTTGGGTCAAAGAATAGACGCATCACAAGTGAACGGGCATTGGATAAAGTTGCTGGTTCGCCTGGTCGAATTTTTCGGTAGAAATCTTTTAGGGCCGACTCATAGGAGTCTGTAGGATCTTTGATCAGCATCTTAATGATAGGATGATTTTCATCAGCCTCTTCGGCTATTCGGACAGAGCCGATGCCAGCGTCAGAGATACGTTTGAGCATTGCAGTGCTGAGTTTCTCCCCGCTTTTACCGTAGACTAGCCCTGACTGCGCATCAACCACATCTTCAGCGAGAATTTTGCCAACAAGTTTGGCAAAATCTTTCTCATTTTTGACTTTAAGACGGGTAATTTTGAAAAACTCTTCAATGATATCAGCATCACTGGAGTACCCGAGAGCCCGAATAAAGCTCGTAGCCAAAACTTTGCGTCTTCTTTTTTTCCGGTCGATGTAGATATAGATAAGATCGTTGATATCAAACGAAGCTTCAAGCCAACTGCCCCGATAAGGAATTACCCTGAAGGAATAAATTATCACTCCTTTGGGATGTTTACCTTGTTCGAAGTTGATGCCAGGAGAGCGGTGAAGCTGAGAAACGATAACTCGCTCAGCTCCATTGATAATAAACGTGCCCTTTTCGGTCATAACAGGAATGGTTCCCATATAGACTTCTTCCTCCTTAATTCCCGTTTCATCGGTTAGACGGAAACGGACTTTAAGGGTCACATTGAAGGTAATTCCTCTTCGAATACACTCTTCAGAAGTGTACTTTGGCACACCGAGATTATAGGAGAGATATTCAAGAACAGTTTTTTCATCGTAGGATTTAATCGGAAAGATCTCAGTAAAGACCTCTTGAAGCCCTGAATTTTCACGCTCCTCAGGAAATTTATCGGATTGCAAAAATTGATCGTAAGACTTGATCTGGACCTCGATCAAATTTGGGAGATCGATAATCTCCTCTTTTTCATTAAAACTGACCCTTTCTGGTCGTCTTTTTACCATCGATTCCTCTCCCCTAAGATATAATGTAAGCGTCCAGAGCGTTTACTCACCGAACGTTTACGCTAAAATTGCACAAGAAACTATTTGTTGCTAACCGCACACTTTAAGAACCCGTACAGAAATACTTTACCCATTTCTGATAACACACCATCTTCATCTGCTTTGTTGCAAACTCTTGCAAACTAATAAGTTTACTTGCGAATTTGCGCCGCTCATCTGAAGCGCTGAGTTATCAGAAACACCCAACTTATTTCTTTCCGAGCCCTAAGCGGGCAACATCAACGATAAATCTTAAATGTTCCAATAATGACGGATTCAATATAAAACAAAACACACTCCTAGCGCATTATACGCTAGGCTTGCATATGAACTTTCTAAAATCTTACTTATAGCCCTTTCAAAGTGGCTTTTGCTCCAACTGCTTCCAATTTCTTCAAAATCTCTTCAGCTTCAGCTTTAGGTGCGGACTCTTTCAAGACTTTAGGTGGATTTTCTGCAATATCTTTAGCCTCTTTTAAGCCTAGTCCAGTTACTTCACGGACAACCTTAATGGCACCGATCTTCTTGTCGGCGGAAATCGCGGTTAACGTTACTTGGAAATCTGTAGATTCGGCAGCTTGTTCAGCCCCCCCATCTGCAGCTACTGGCGCCGCTGCAGGTGCAGCAACAGCAGCAGCTGTTACATCCCACTTCTCTTCTAGAAGTGTTTTGAGTTTAGCCAGATCTACTACTTTAAGTTCACTAAGGGTGTTGACAATTTTTTCTAAATTTTCAGTTGCCACGGTTTACCTCTCTGATAAATATATCATAATAATAATTGTTAAATCTTAAATTTCTTTTTTGGTCTTCTCGTCCATACAACGCAAAACCCCCGTAAGGACGGCTTGCATTACTGTTAGTGGCCCAGACAAGACCGTTTCAATCAAACCAAGCACTTGAGCTCGAAGCTCAGGAAGAGCCGGTAGCCTGGCGATAATCTCAACCTCTTCAGCATTGCAAAGTTCACCATCAATCTGACCACCCAATAAGCGTATGGTCTCTTTGCCATGCTTAAGTACTGCTTTGAGCACTTGCTGCGTTTCTTCTTTGGCAAAGATCACTCCAATATGGCCCTCAAGAGTTGTTGGGTCGAAATCGATGCCCGCCGCTTTAGCTGCCTTTACAAAAATGCGCTTACGGACAACTTCAAACTCACCCTTGACTTCGGATATGTGATTGCGAAACTCTCTCACACTCGTAGCGTTTAAACCTTCATAACTCGCTACCACAAAGCCTGTTGACTCTTCGATCTTCTCTTTTACTTCATCCAGTAGTAGCTGTTTCTCTTCTCTCATTTCATCTCCACGGCTTGCAAACGTTATACTGAGGGCATTTCTCGCTTATCAATCTTAATCCCAGGTCCCATCGTTGAAGAGACCGTCATCGACTGGATATACTGACCTTTCGCAGAAGGCGGTCTAGCACGGACAATCGCCTGAAGGAGTTTTTTGATATTCTCCACCAACGATTGAGTGGCAAACGAGAGTTTTCCCACTCCATTATTAAAGATGGCGTATTTATCAAGTTTAAACTCAATCTTACCGGCTTTAATCTCTTTGATCGCAGTTCCAACATCAGCAGTAACCGTCCCTCCCTTGGGGGTAGGCATCAATCCTCTAGGGCCCAAAATTTTGCCTAGTTTACCAACTTCACGCATCATATCAGGCGTTGATACGACAGCATCAAAATCTGTCCATCCACCTTTAATTTTTTCCAGTAGTTCAGTGCTACCAACATAGTTGGCACCCGCGTCAGTCGCTTCATCTACCTTGGCACCTGTAGCAAAGACCAGCACTCTCACGTCTTTACCAGTTCCTCCCGGAAGCGAGACGGTTCCTCGAACTTGCTGATCTGATTTCTTTGGATCAACACCAAGCTTTATCGTCACATCAACAGTCTGGTCAAATTTGACCTCTGGGCATTTCTTCAAAAGATCTACAGCCTCTTCAATACTGTAGTTTTTTTCCAAATCGATCTGTTCTCTTATCTGTCGAAATCTTTTACTCATATCAACCTAAATTAGTAACTATTCTTCACACCAGGAGTTCTTATATGAGATTCCCGCTGATAACTATTCAATCGAAACCCTGTTACGGACTCTTTGGTCCCTATCTTTTGGGACACAATCTTGCTTTCTCCCATCATTCTGGACCCTTTGAATAGTTACTCAAATTATTCTACATCTATACCCATACTATGGGCAGTACCACGCACCATTTGCTTAGCAGCGTCTATCGTGCGTACCCCTAGGTCAGGGTATTTTAGCTTAGCGATCTCCTCGACCTGTACATCAGACAGCTTTCCAACTTTTTCACGGTTTGGTGTGCCAGAGCCCTTCTCAATGCCTAAAGACTTCAAAATCAAGCGAGACATTGGAGGTTCTTTGGTTACGAAGGAGAAACTTTTATCTACATAAACAGTGATCACCACAGGAAGAACGTCACCTGCTTTATCTTGTGTTTGTGCGTTGAATTCTTTACAAAATCCCATAATATTTACGCCAGCTGCTCCAAGAGCAGGGCCTATCGGGGGCGCAGGGTTAGCTTTACCCGCGGGAATTTGGAGCTTAATGATTTTGAAAACTTTTTTTGCCATTCAATTGACCCTTATCTTTCTTAATGTATACGTTCATAACGGTGACAAGACCGTGTCAGTATATAGAAAACCCTAATTACTTCCACCTAAAAAGTGCTTAAGCTCCCAATTCATTGTCTGAGACCTCTTCAACCTGCCAAAACTCGAGATCATCGACACGAGTATCACGACCGAAAATCGATACCTTGACCGAGAGTCGGCCCTTTTCGTAGAAGACATCCGAGACAGTCCCGATGAAGTTGACAAAGACGCCTTCATTGATCTTGACTCTGTCACCTATTTCAAATTTATGCTTCTGGGTCACACCCGTCTGCTTACTTGCCAAATCAGCAAGGAGTTGGTCTACCTCGACATCCGTCAGAGAGGTGGGGTTCTCCCCACCAAGAAAGTCGATGACTCCATTGGTGGATTTCACATATTGCCAGGAATCATCTGTCAACTGCATTTTAATGAGAACATATCCAGGCCATATTCTCTTCTCGGAGATCTTCTGCTCACCCTTCTTTACTTCCATCACATTTTCAGTGGGAACCAAAACCTCTTCAATGAGATCAACCATCCCGGAAGCTTCACGAAGTTCCTCAAGAGATTTCTTTACTTTATTCTCACGAGAAGTAAAAACTTGTACAACATACCATTGACGCATCGTATCAACCAAAAACCACTTTTACTAGAAAGTGAATAGTATTAAGAAAACCTTGAACAACTAAATCGTTAATATAAACAAATAGACCGAATAAAAAAGTGCTGGCTAAAACAATTTTTGTACAGACTATGAGCTCTTCCTTGTCCGTCCAGTCAACTTTTTTTAATTCCTGTTTTACATCGCCCACAAAGGCAATGAGTTTTTTGCCTTCCATCCCTTTCACGGAAGCGTTGGGATGATTTTTCTTGGCATTTATCTTTTCCATCGATCTATAGTTTGCTCTTTGCACGAACAATCCTCGTACTTTTTTGTTAACCAAGAGGCCATTTTCTCACCTTTTGCAAGGGGTGAGTTGATAAACGAGTGCGGAGGGATTCGAACCCCCGACCGACGGCTTTGGAGACCGTTGCTCTACCAAGCTGAGCTACACACCCGTCTGCCTTAGAGGCCGTACATAAATACCTTGTCCATTTCTGGCAACGCTTCACATTCACCTGCTTTGTTGCAAGCTCTTGCAAACTAATAAGCTTGCTTGTGAACCTACTCTCAGCATCTGAAGCGCTGAATTATCAAAAACGCACAACTTATTTCTGTACGCCCCCCTAAGCAGTAGATGGGGAGCTCCCCTTCACCGCTACTCGACGATCTTAGTGATAGTTCCTGCACCAATCGTTCGGCCACCTTCACGGATAGCAAATCGCATCCCTTCTTCCATAGCCACAGGTACGATCAACTCGCCGGAAATCTCAACATTATCTCCAGGCATGACCATCTCAGTCCCCTCTGGAAGGGTCACGGTTCCGGTAACATCGGTCGTGCGGAAATAGAACTGGGGTCGATAGCCGCTGAAGAAAGGTTTGTGACGTCCGCCCTCATCTTTCTTAAGGATATAGACCGCTCCTTTAAATTTCGTGTGCGGTTTCACGCTTCCTGGAGCGCAAAGAACCATTCCTCGTTCGATATCATTCTTTTCAATACCTCGAAGCAAAATGCCGACGTTCTCACCAGCACGAGCTTCATCGAGTAGCTTGTTGAACATTTCCAATCCAGTCGCTACTGCCTCACGTGTTTCACGAATCCCTACTATCTGCAGTTTGTCGTTAATTTTGACAACACCGCGCTCGACTCGCCCTGTAGCTACAGTACCACGTCCCGAAATTGAGAATACGTCCTCAATTGGCAGCAAGAATGGCTTATCTACTTCACGTACTGGTGTTGGGATCTTCTCATCGACAACCTTCATCAACTCTTTGATCGCTTCAATATGTTTTGCATCACCTTCAAGGGCTTTTAAAGCAGATCCTTTGACGATCGGAGTATCTTTGTATCCTTTTGCATCGAGCAGTTCGGTGAGTTCCATTTCGACAAGCTCGATAAGCTCTTCGTCTCCAGCCCCAATTTGATCGGTCTTGTTCAAGAAAACGACGATTGAAGGAACGCCAACCTGGTGAGCAAGAAGAATATGCTCTTTAGTTTGAGGCATAGCACCATCAGTCGCAGCAACAACCAGAATCGCTCCATCCATTTGAGCTGCACCTGTGATCATGTTCTTGACATAGTCAGCGTGTCCAGGACAGTCTACGTGGGCATAGTGGCGGTTAGCTGTTTCGTACTCGACGTGGCTCGAATTGATCGTGATTCCTCGCGCCTTCTCTTCTGGGGTGTTGTCAATTGAGTAGTAATCACGAAATTTAGCTCCACCAGATTCCGCCAAAACCTTCGTAATCGCTGCCGTTAGAGTGGTCTTTCCATGGTCGACATGCCCGATGGTTCCAATATTGACGTGCGGCTTTACCCTTTTATAAGTCTCTTTAGCCATGTTAACTTCCCTCTTTGCTAATACAGTTTATATTTTTTCTCTCTTCTGCCCAGAATAGGAATTGAACCTACGACCGCTTGCTTACCATGCAAGTGCTCTACCTCTGAGCTATCTGGGCAATGAATCAGGCCACGGAGTCTACCCAGAGGTGTAAAAAAAATCAACCCTTCATCATCTATGACGATAAACAATACGTGCTTTTGACAGATCATAGGGCGACATTTCGATGCTCACCCGATCTCCTTTCAGAACGCGAATATTGCGCATGCGCATCTTACCGCAAAGATGAGCGTTCACCGTCATCCCATTTTCAAGCACCACTCGGAAGTTCATATTGGGCAGCAGCTCTTCCACAGTACCGTCGATTTTAATCGTGTCTTCTTTAGGCATATTTTATATTTCAATAGACAGAGAGAATGGCATTAATGCTAGAGAAGAGAGTATTTACGGTCAACAAAATATTTATCAAATATTTTTTACCGGTTTCGAAAAATGATTTTTTGCTTTATAATATCTTCCATATGGTTATGACAAACTCAGTAATTCTAGGAACATTGAGGAGTAGTATAAAAGCGATTGCTTCCAATACCTCCGATTTTGCTAGCGGCGTACAAAGGGTTTCACGAGATAACTTCGGTAGGTTCCGCGCGGTTACTGGTCCGGTCTGCTCAAAGCTTGCCTCTGAGGCTAAACTGGCCGCTACCGTCTTCAATAACCACAAAAGAGATGTCTTGATCTTTGCTGTCGCCACAGCAGGCATTGTGGTGGGAATGGGAGTGCTATACGGCATTACTGGAGGCGCTTCATGGGCAGGGATTGAACATGGGCTTAAGGTAGTTTCAGTACCTTGGAGTATAGGTATTGGATCTGGACTGGCCGTGGGATTCATATCCGGCGTCATCTGGGCCACCATCTACAAACCCTATAATAATCCAACAAGAGAGAAATATCCTCCCCACAACACTTTATACGAATATGGCTTCCACTGGTATGACCAGGTAAAAAGCAGTGCTACCAAGGGGGTGCTCACCACCCTTGGGGGATATCTCGTTATTGCTGCGGGAAGTGTCTATCCAACCGCCCTAAGCCTACTTGCAGGCATTGTGGGCGGCAACTATATCGGCGTCCACTTGATCTACGAGATGAATGTAGAAAGAGCCAAAAAAGATGGTAAAGCATTATTTAAACCTCCTGCCATTGATGATAAGTCGGCTGATGGAAGGACTAGCCCACTCATTTTGACACCAGAAGTCTTAAGTAGCCTTGCTGCGAATGGACAGACCGTAGTAATACACCTCTCCCAGACCGCTTCCGTCACAGTAACGAGCCCTCCTTCTGATGAATCTAAAGGCCCTTAAAGACGATTTCGCCTCGTGCCCAGATCGGGAAGCTATCTACCGAAAAATCATTGCATGGGGCAAAAAGCTTCCTCCCTTTAATCCTGAGTGGAAAGTTGAGCCCAATCTGGTTCCCGGCTGTCAGAGCCTGATGTATCTCCATGGACGGTTCGAAGAGGGCAAGCTCTACTTCGCCGCCTCCTCAGATGCCCTGATTTCTGCGGGCCTCGCCTCTATACTAATTTCTTTTTATAATGGATCGACACCCGAGGAGATTCTTGCTACTCCACCCACTTTTCTCAAGGAGTTTGGGATTGTCTCAAGTCTCACTCCTGGCCGCGCCAACGGTCTCGCCAGCCTCTACATTCGCATCAAACAGACCGCTCTTAAATGGCGACTAGAGACCGAGGGAGACGATGACGCCAAACTTACCCAAGAGCTCAATCGTCAGCACAAATAGGGCATAAGCCATAGCCAAAACAATGACAGATCTACCGCCTGGAATGCGATAGTCTGAGTGCAGATTCTTATGGTAGCGCCCCACCCAGAGCATTAGGGCAGGAAAGAAAATATTAAGGATAGAATCTCCGATCCCTCCTGAGGTGTCAAGAGCGAGAAGAAACACTTTCTCCAGAGCCAAGGCAAAGAAGAGGGTGGGAGCGGCGACGAGAAGGCCGAGGGTGACATTCCCCCATTTGTCGCGAGCGATTTTGAGGCCGTCAGCGAGAAAATCAAAGAGCCCCAGAGCAATCCCCAAAAACGAGGTCACCAGAGCAAAAAAAGCAAAGAAGTCGGCGAGGGCTCCAACCCAGGGGCTACCCACAGCAATGCCCAAAAATTCGGTGACCGGTTTGCCTTGTGCAAGTGCAGCGGCTAGCCCAAAATCTCCATCAACTAGAACCGTCCCAAGAACTAGCCACTCCCAGACAATGTAGACCAGAAGTGCGATAGTCGTCCCCAAAATAATGGCCAACCTCAAGGCTCGAGCATCCCGTTTGAGATAGATGGTTAAGCTTGGGACGATAGTCTGAAAGCTAAAAATCGTGAGAAGCAGGGGGACGGCGAGGAGGGTGTTGCCCCAGTCATTTCTCAGGAGATTTTTCCATTGGACGTAGGGGCCTCCACTTCCAATAAGAAGGAGATAGGAGAGAACAAGACCGATCATCAAAATAGTGTTTATGCGCCCAAGGATGATGTTTCCCAAATAGAGGACGAGACCAAAAATAGTGACAAATAAGATGATGGCTAGGGGCTCTGAAATGGGGATGTGGAGCAAGTTGTTGACACCAATCCCAAGTAGCTGTCCTCCGCCGGCGGTGTATGCTGTCAGAGAGGCGTAACCGATGAAAAGATAGAGGATCCAGGTCGCCCCTTTTCCGACAGGACCTAAGAATCGAGCGGCCATGGCCACGACGTGGGCCCCTTCTTTCATCCACATATTGACTTCGGAGAGGAAGAGGGCTGAGAGGGTCATAAAGGCCCACCCAATTAGCATCATGACCAGCGAGGGGAAAAATCCAGAGCCTCCGGTCGCGACAGGAAGGGCGAGCATCCCTCCTCCGATACAGGTTCCAGCGACCAACATGGTCGCGCCGAGTAGACTTCCTTTATTTTTCATGCACGACTTACAATAGGCAGATGATGTTCTCTTCGGTACCACCTGTGATTTGGAGGGTACCATCATCTCTGATCAGGATATTGTATTC
>SDBU01004098.1_pt1 | contig 18127 bp, 25 predicted proteins | sample 2277071 | NCBI WGS metagenome assembly SDBU01 (sample SAMN10397929, study PRJNA504765) | marine sediment metagenome | isolation source: marine sediment core GS08_GC12, 126 cmbsf | place: Arctic Ocean: Gakkel Ridge, Loki's castle | collected 2008 | reverse complement strand
TTACTTGTTTCAGATTCTTCTTCAACGCCAGTCTCAGCTTGGCTATTCTCAGTTCCCGCAAGCTTCACCTTAACTGCTGCGGGGCGATTATCACGTCCCTGACCCTTCTCAAATTCCACTTCCTGCCCTTCACGAAGGCTATTAAATTCCACCCCTTCAAGCACGGTGCGATGGAAGAAGAGGTCTCCTTCCTCTGTCTTGATAAACCCAAAACCACGATCCGTGAGCCGTCCGATTGTTCCTTTAGCCATATGATACTCCTTTTTAGACTTGAGTTTAGTGCCTTCGTGAGGGTTTGTCAATATGTAAAAAGGAAGCTTTATTTACACCTCCTTTCGGCGTATAAAAAGCCATTTTTTATTATCAGTGCGGATTAAAGCATAACTACCTGATAGCCTTTTACCTCTCAATGAGAATTCCAGTATATCCGCAGATTCCTTCTCCAAATTAAACTCACCTCTATCCCAGATTTCCACACTACCGGCACCATATTCTCCATGAGGTATTTCCCCAGCGAAATCAATGTAATCAATAGGGTGGTCTTCCACCTGAACAGCAAGTCGTCTAATGCCTGGCTCTAGGGGAGGGCCTTTAGGTACTGCCCAGCTACGGAGTACTCCACCCATCTCTAGGCGGAAATCATAATGAAGACTGCGGGCTCGATGCTTTTGAACGACAAAGCGGTGCCACCCATCATTGCTAGTCCTCCACTGTGGTTCTGGGGTCTTCACAAAGTCACGTTTTTCTTGGTAGTCTGCCGAACTCAATTTAACTCCTAATCCTAAGAGATTGTTAATGATTGAATGATGGGTCACGAGAGTTGCAAGCTGGGATTTTGTTATTATGTTTAGCTTTATATTCCCTGAAAAGTGTTCTCTCTCCGGTCGCAAAGGCTCTCATAACCATATAGCGGAAATATATAGCATTTCTGCGAATGCAGTCCTTTGCGTATTCGCGAGTGTGGTCCTGTATTCTTCGGTGGAGATTACCACCCTTGGCGTGACCTATGTATATGACAGTCCTATATTTGTTGGCGAGTTCATATGCACCCGCCTTTCGAGGGATGCGCTTCATAGCTTCAGGATCACTAAGTTGCTGCCAAGCATTTATTATAGGCATAATACATTTTTGCATATATTGGAGATTGAGTATAGTTGTCAGATATGAACTTATCGATAGGAAGGAAAAAAGGGAACCGTACTTTCAGATGAATGCTAATAATGATAAACTCTCAATATCTATAAACTAGCAATAAGGAGTTCAGGCAGGCTATGAAGATTAGTAAGAAAGAGCGAGAAGCGCTGGAACAGGCAAAACAGCTGATAGAGCAGGTAAGGGCAAGAATTAAGAAAGAGCTCGAATAGGGTCTCCTAGGCCGTGGCCGGGTAGGACAGGATAGCAAGGGATTAGCAGGGAGACCCAGGCGAGAAAGCCTCAAGTCAACCGGAATTTCCCATTTCAACTCTCAATGAAGCATCCTGACCTCCATTGCTTTGTCACCAATAGCATGTCCATGGCACCTGGCTGTCAAGGCTGAAAAAAGGAACGATTTTAGGGAACATAATCTATCTAATGCGACCCAGAGAAGGTAAGTTGTACCGATATAAATCGTTTACTTGGCGCAGCGGTTTCGTGATGCCTGGCCAGAAGTGTTGAGCCTCACCTATTTATTTGCACGGACTCTTCTGAATGCTATACTATACCAGAACTAATCTGAAACGGAGGAAGCTTACGACACCACGGAAGCTTAAGACAGATCCTCGGCTTATAGAAATGCCACCACAAAAGATGGCGGTAGTCTATGGTAAGGGCGCGCCGGATAAGGTATTCCCTGAACTTATGCCAGCCCTTTATGGTTCGGCTTACACACTAAAGTTTGACCTCAAAAAGAAGGGGTTGCCTACATTCAAAGTCAGCGGACTCCGTGCCCGATATCCTGATGTCCTCCAAGTCCCAAAAGATGAATGGACGATGATTATTGGCCTGCCTGTTCCTAATAACACTACCTCACTGTCACAGAAAGTAGCCAGTATCGAGGTTAAATTAGAAACCTGGGATTACGGCGCGGTAGCCCAAATTCTTCACCTAGGAGCCTATGACCAGGAAGATGCTACCATTGAGCACCTTCACAACTTCATTGAGGAAAGTGGCTATGAAGTAGCAGGACTCCACGAAGAAGAGTATCTCACCCGCCCTAATGCAAAAATCGTTAAGACTATAATCAGGTATCCTGTCAAGAAGAAGTGATATTTATCTTAGTAATCAGTAAATATTTCGTGGTCCAGGGCCAGTGCTGAATCCTGGCAGACAGCTCTTCTTCACGGTTTCTCAAGCTGTCTATCGTTTCTTGGAGAAGAGCTTTCAGTTTATCGGGGTCGTTAAGGATATCCTCTATCCTCTGCCACAGCTCCTTTTCTAACCAATCGGCATCGAGATTAGGCACGGTACACCTGGATGAGCCATCAAGATGGGTAATGCGCAGCCTACCCCGGCAATTGTAAGTCCTCCGTTTATGGTTTGGCTGCACCATGAAGGTGTGGCCGCACAGCCCACAAGTGATCAGCCCGTGCAAGAGCCAGGGCTCTCTTTTCATTGGTTGGACATGCTTGTTGCCTCTACGGTGCTCTTGCGCGGACTTCCACAGGACATCGCTGACTATCCTGGGCACCTTTATTTTGATGGCGTCTTTAGGATTCTCTTTCAGCAGTTTTGATATGTGAAGCCCGTGGTTAACGTACTGAGTGCCGGCGAACATGGGATTGGCTAAAATATCGCGGATGGCGCTCACCCGCCAGCCTTTGCCCTTTTTGTCCCGGGGAGGTATATTTCCACTGTTAAGCGTGTTGGCTATATATGCCATTGATTTGCCAGTAGAATAGAGCTGGAATATACGTTTCACGACAGCAGATTCACCCTTGTTGATTATGAGCTTCTTTGTCTTGCTGTCATATGAGTAGCCGTAAGAGTTCCTACCGCCTGCCCAGCACCCTTCCCTGTAGCGCTGTAATCGGCCTGCCTTTGTCCGTTCGATTATGGTTTCTCGTTCCCATTCACTAATCATACCCAGCATTTGAAGGAAATGGCGACCGTTAGCTGTGGAAGTGTCGAAGGTTTCGCTAACAGAGTGGAATGAGACATCGTGCTCTTTAAGCTTATCCTCAAGCTCAAGCAGTAGACGAAGGTTGCGAGCTAGCCTGTCCATGCGGTAAACGACTACTTTCTCGAATAGGCCAAACTTAATATCAGCCAGCAAGCTTTTGAGTCCAGGTCTATTGGCATCCTTGCCGGTATGACCAGGGTCTACATACTTCTGAACTACCTGCCAACCTCGAGATTTGCAGTATGAAGTAAGCTGTTCAGACTGATGCTCAAGAGACGTACCTTCAACGGCCTGCTCCTGCGTGCTGACTCTGGCGTAAACAGCGACTTTGACTATTTTGTCTATCATAACTTCTTATTATTATAGCTCCAACAATATCTTTATCGCTATCATGAAAGCCAGCAGTATCAATAATGTCTTCCAAGATACTTTGCCCAGCATAGTTTTCATTAATATACCCTCCTTTCAATTAAACTGGCTAAGCTCATACTTCACATAGTATTCAGGAAACTCCAGCAGCGTTGTCGTGAGCATCAGGCCGATGCCAATCCTTCCCATGATAGGCTTCTCTCCACCAGTAAATATCGTATCTACCGAGCACATGCCTATCCAGCGCATGATTTCACGTATTTCAGTGTTTGTCAGGGTTTCTTTCGGCTTAATGATTTTGAGATTAGCCTGAGCCCAACCAACGAGTTCCCAGGTATGCATGTAGCCATCAGGTTCTTCTATCACCGCTTTATCTCTTCAATCTTTTCGTGGACTTCCTCGGATTTTACCTCCTCAAACCTGTCCGGCCACTCACGCACAAGCGCATACCAGCCGAAGGTGTTCTTCTGTGGGATTGGGCCGAACAAGCCTTTATCGACCAAGTCTTTGAGTTCTCCTGATTTGAGCAATGTTTGGTAGGCGTTGTTCTTGGATGGGTAGACAGTGCCGGTTTGCTTATCCCGTATTTGCACCTTGCCGTTGGAAACTACGGGCTTGCGTTTGCGTGCGAAGGTCTCTTGAAGTTGGGTGATGAGGTTGGTATGCTCCAAGACGACTTGCTTAAGAATGGCTAGATCATTATTGAGTTGTTCTAATGTAGGAATGTCTGGTTTAGTCTGTTTAGGTTGAGATGCTCGTAGTGTTTTCTGCCTGGATTTTTTCGGCTTTTCTTTTACTGTGCTCACATTGACCTCCATTAATTAATTTGTCAATGTGATTGTGTCGTGAAAACAAAGAATCGTAAATCAAAAAACCAATAAAATGTATATTTTATTTGAAAAGTAATTGCTTTTATTGTTTTTAGTAGTTGGAAATATAATATTGGACGAATAATGGATTTAGAGGTTCTGAAGGTGTCACCTAGTACCAAGATGTGACAGAATGCAGTTTCGTTGCATATCTACGATATGTACCGGCAGTAGGGCTATACAAAACGTCATAATGTGGAATGCATGCAGTCAAGGCATATTCGCTCCTATATCTCTTTCATGTTTTGTCCTTACGGGAAGGATGTGCCTTTTTCTATACCGGCGTGACCAATTTCCACAACTTCTACTATTAGCTCATTTTTTGCGAAAGACTACAGTCAGCTAGCTTTGGTCAGGCCGTTACGAATCATGAGGCGTGGCAAACCGACGGCTACTCCTTATTGTTGGTAAATGAAATATTCAGGATTAAATAGTTCACTCATCTATGGACACATCGAAAAGAGTGGTAGAATAAGGGGTATGGCAGAATCTACGTGTCGTAGAGCATGGAAAGATACAGAACGCTTCCGCCGTAGTACGCTGTTCTTCTGGGGATGTGAAGCACTTGGGGCAGTGCTATTCGGAGTGGGTGGAGCATTGCTACTCCCAGAGCAACCGAGCAGGCTTGCGTCTGTTTTATATCCTGGTCTTGGCACAGTGGCTGGACTTGCAACAGTGTTCGTGGTGGTATTCATATGGAATCTATTCAGAGCACCATATCGTCAGCGTAACGAAGCTAGAGAACTTACGAAAGAATATCAGGACCAAATCAAAGAAATCGACCAGAAATACACTAACGAAATAAATAAGTTACAAAAAAAACTGGTTGACCCAATTCTACAAGAAAAACAGAGGGAACATCTTGATGAAATTAAGAATTCAATATCGAATTGGATGGAGAGTTTATCAATACCACGAATAAGTGAGGTTTGGCCAAGTACAACCTCTGGTACGGATAATGTAAGAAATAGTGTCCGCTTTCCTTATCTTAAAGAACACCTTCCATTCAGGGAGTTGTGGCAAAACTTCAATGACTGGGACAGCAATATCGAAGAATATCTAAATAAATGCAAGGGATTAAGAAGCGACATCAAAGAATCTTGGAAAATTGAATTTACACAAGCCACTCCTTCTTTTGCTGACCCTATATTAAAAATGATAGATGGGGGAAAGTTAGATTTTAATTTTCGTATAACTTACGACCCGGAGTTTGGTGAAGAAGAGGTGAGCCGTCAGACCCTTATTGAGAATGGGATAGAGGTTGTCCATGGTACACTGGTCCAATATGCTAAGATTTTTAAGGAATTAGGACATTATAGATGCCTCTATCTGACCTTAGGTAAAGAATATCAAGAATTGGCGAACGAGTTCCTAAATCAACCTCTTATCGCTGAAGTAAAACAGCTTTCGTCGTCCTTGATAACAATAAGTTCTAATATCCAAGAGTCTTTACGGCAAATCCTAGAGAAAGCAGAGTATATCAAGCACTCCTGTAAGGATTGCCCTATAAGAGAACAAACTACTTAGTCACCTACTTTTCATAAGCAAGGTGCTCAGAGTTAACTAGTTTCTGTGGCAGGTCACTTTCAAACAGCATTCCCTACGATGAATGGAGTGTAGGATTCTTCTAAACAGAGCTTAAAGATTATCTATTGATACTCACATCTTAGTGTAACATTCCATCTTGTTGTTGAGTAACTATTGGTCAAATTGTATAAATACTCAAGCCATTTAACCACTTCTTTTCACGGACATTCTTCTCTCTTGTAGCAACTATGCTGCACTCAAAACCTCAATTTCGCACCACATCTGCTACACTGGCAGTTCAATATAAAAGTAATTAGAAGAATGTGGCATTATGGACTTTTGTCACTTGATCGAATATTTCAAAAGATATCAACTACTTTTACTAATCTTTACTCTTAGGGCGAGCTTTCTCAACAGCCCTAATTAATCTCTTCCTTACCTCGGAGCTATAACCATTCTGATCCATTTCCCGTACAGCTTCTTCTATGACCTTAATTAACTTGTTACATTTTATGCTGAGTCCCACTACCGTTCCACTATCATTTCCATACATCCCAGAACCTCCGTACTATTGACTAGCAACTAAACCAGCCTCCAGTCAAATTAGTATCTTTGCATTCACCCGCCATTCTTTTCCTCTTTGTATTTTATAGTTACGTTTATATCAAATGAATTTACACAGCTTCTGTATCTACGCCGACCCTTTGGTGACCCTTCATAACCTTGACACATTTTATAAGTTGTCAATTCAGCTTGTTTATTTCTTATCATATCTCGAATTATCTCGCCAATGCTGAATCCGCCATTGTAACACATGGGATTATGGCAATCTGTATATTCACCTGGGAATGTTTGTTTTCGGTAAATACGCTCACGATTCGCTTGAGTAGTGCCTTCTCCACTTTCTGTGACTTCAACTTTTATATCTTCTATTTCAGGAAATGCTTTATCAAAGCTATCAGTTTTTGAAACAAACACAAATTCACTTTCTCTAAATACGTCTGAAGCTTTTTGTCTCCTACTTCGTTTATCCATATTCCACCACCTAATCTAAAGTATTAATTCCTTAAAAACGTCAGCAGTTGCTGAAGTTGTTTGCCAATTTGGCTTTAACGTTTGTTTATATTCTAACATTGGTCGCCTCAATATGAAAATCTAGAGAGGATACCGGATGAACTGACTATGCCCTAAAAACCAAGTGGTTGAACGGTGGTGACGTAGTATGTAGCAACACTTTGAATTTGGAGAGTCACTTCATTCAGGCGTGTAATTGCGATAAAACACATTGAGCAAAACATCTAAATGAATAGTAAGCACTCAAGCCTTTTAACCACTTCTCTCTTGTAGTAACTACGTTGCACTCCAAGACCTCAATTCTGCATCACACCCACTCCACTGACAGCCCACTTTCTGCAAAAACTAAATACTTCACTGCGCTCTACACCGAAAAAGAATTCACGTGCATTTTTAGCAATGAGGCTTTTACTGATGAACATCATTTTATTAGGGAGAAGTTGACTTAGTCTGCTGATGTAAATTATGAGTTCGCCAGTTCCAAATATAGTGTTTGGGGATAGTTAAGTATTAGTGTTGTTTTATAATGCATTTCTATAATAACTAGGAACAACTAGTAAACAGTTAAGCCCCTATCTGCAACACATTATTAACACTAACCCAAAACTCTACTGCTGCCTGATAACAGTATCAATAATGACGTGGCCAAACGCTAGATGGCAAAAGAAGCTCAATGAGGAACATAAAAGATTCTGGACGCATGTAGATAATAAGTTAGAAGAGCTTAGAACAGAATTAAACAAGATACCGCCTGTAGTTTATTAGTTTATTAGTGCCTGGGCTAACTTGCTTATAGAATAAGGGGGAAAATATGAATAGCCAAACCAGAGAACATATCGCTAAATACATACAACTAGGTCTTAGTCTTATCCCACTTAGGGGCAAACTACCTCTAACACGGTGGAAAGAGTATCGATTTAACTACCGAGACTTTGCCAATCCAGGTGTCAATGTAGGGATAAAGGCAGGTTTGCTCCCATCTAGCGATTACCTCTTCTTTGTTGACCTGGATGACAAAGGACTGATTGGAGAATTCTACGAGGCTAACCCTCTGCTTTTAGGTGCTCCTATGGTGAGTACGGCTCGGGGGGCACACGTGTGGTTAAGCTGGAAGGAGCCGGTAAAGACACGAGTATTTGACAAGATGGAGATTAGAGGTAATGGTTCATATGTTGTTGTGCCTCCCTCAGTGCACCCCAGTGGCCATGTGTACAGGTTTCTTGTCCCCCTTAGAGGGATACCACCGTCCTATAACCCTGGATGGCTTTCTTCCAAGGCACCAACGCCCTACTTATCATCATCAGCCACAGCACGAATTAAGCAGGCAGTCCAAGAGAAAGACATTCATACTCATATACCATCAGGCGTGCCACATGGTCAACGTCACTCCACACTCATCCGCTACCTAGGTATCCTAATTTCCACTCATTTCCGAGAAGACGAGGCAACAGCCAGGGCAGTTGAGTGGAATAGGAAGAACAAACCGCCATTACCTCAAAATGAACTATTATCAACAGTGAGGAGCTGTTGGTGGAAATGGGACCTATTTCAATAAGGAGAACACTATCATGGGAATTCTAATCGGTATCCTGATTACTCTCGCATCATCTGCCCTACTCTATAGCGTTTACCGCCTAGGGGCATGGTGGGAGAGAAGAAAGCAAGTAGGTAATACCACTGGCATTCCAAAGGGTTGAAATTTAGCTTGCTGGAACCTTGCTCTACCTCCCGCTGCCCCCACCTTACCAGATAGTAAATTGGTTGGTTTTGGTTATGCGGGAACAGGGGGTGCACAACTGCTAGATAGCACATCTAATCCCTATACGAAAAAAGTATTTTAGGGGCATGGGCATCTACGGAAATAGTTGCTTCCACTAGCCTCTTAGAAGGGCTTACAAAGTCCAAAAAACAGTGCATAATTAGGTATGCTCGTATAATCTATGTATTGCAGGAGGCAGCTAATGGCTACAAACAACGATGAAAAGGCTAAAATGCCCGAAACTGAGCAGGAAATCCTCGACTCTGATTTACCCTTAGGTCAACAGATAGACCTGCTTCTTGACTTTGGGAAGTCGAAAAAACAGCTCTTACGGATGGGATTCAGTGACCCATTGATAAGACAAAGGCTGAAGAAACGCACCAAGGATGGGGTTGCAGAAGCAGAAGCCAGGACAACAGACCTAGCTGCGGTTGTTCGTGGGACAGAAAAAATCACCCCATTCCATACCATTGAGCTCATCAGCAATCTCCTGGATGGGAACGAAGAGCAGAGGGCTATCTTTAAGGCAGGTCTGCTCGTGCCGATACTCGGAATGCAGCTCTACAACGAAGGCCAGAAGTCATTTGCGAGTTATATGAATGCAATGCGGTCGGAAAGCCAAGAGGCTATGATGAAGGCCCTTGCGGTAAATCAAGATGCTGCACATGCCGCAGCGATGGAAAGCGCTCAACTAGTGGCGTCTACTATGGCAGCTAGCCAGAAGGATGCGGCAATCATAGGAGCAAAGAACCCTGGTCAAGCCATGATGTTCCAGACAATGCAACCGATGATCAAAATGCTAATGGACAGGGTGACAAGCACTCTATTGCCAGGGATGGGTGGTCAACAAGGTGCGATTGCTCAGGGTTGGACCAAGCGGCAAGTTTCTGGAGAAGAGAAGCCTGAGAAGGAGATAAAATAATTGCCACTTATGATTATAGGTAGTAGTTTAGGCAGGCTTCTTAGTTATCATGAGCGCGTACATGACCCTGTCCTTCCTGCTCGTTTCGCTCACGGTTGGGGTATAACTTTGTCTTCGTGTATATACTGATTATGCCTTTAGATACAACCATCGCAAGGCAGAAATTTCTATGTTCAAGATTATTTTAAGTCAGATTCGGGTTTCTTGACTGGTTGAGCCGCCTTCTTAAGAATCTGGTGAAATTTCTTCTTGGTTAATGGTTTAGGTTGCTCTTGTTTTCTTTCCATTTTACATAGACCCCCATCTTAAATCTTCAGGTTTAAGCCCAACAGTAAATTCTTTGCTATATTTATTTTCTTTCTCTGATGTCTCAATTCTGATAATTGCACGATATTTACCTGCTGGTAAATCAATGTTCTTGGGCTCGTAATGAGCAATAGTATTCGCCTTTCCATTATGCATTGCCTTAACTAAATCTATAGTTGTCGGCAGGATTGATGTGGGCAGAGATACAGAGGCTTTTGGTGTGTCATGTGTTGAATAGATTTGTGCAATAATGTCTGTAACCACCATTCGAGATTCACGTATATTCTCAATTGAGAAAAACACACTCATACTATCAACAGCCCTGCGATATACCCTTAATATTCGGAGAAATCTGTTTTCAATGGGGCGATTATAAAATAGACAAGATAAAAATAATGTGTTCTCTCTCTTGTCGCCCCTCTCTTTGAATGATATTTCAATATTAGGTTTCCCCCAAATCATCTGAGCTGCAGTTGGGAGTGTCATTACTGCCACCAACAACGCTGTAAGACCAGCGATAAGTCCAATCCATTGCCACAAAAATGGCGGAGAACTAGAAAACCAATTCATACCCCAATTCTACCTCACCATCTTCTAATAGACAAAGTTCTGTTCCATTTACGTTGATTTTGTAACATAATAATATTGGGGGGCATCATACATCCTAATAAAGTATTCTTGTTCGGAATCGTTTTGGCTCTATCGGAGATGCCACAATGATACAAACAATTATTGAGTTACTACTAGGTTTGTATGTTATTACCTCCTTCATAACCATCGTATTCTAGTCTAAGAAACCGATGCCCCCCACAAGTATTCAGTTTATCTCCCTTCACATTCTTACTGTTTTAAGACTGGGCGTTATCTTTATTTTAAGTTTAATTCGTTGGGGCTTATATACTTGATTCAGGATAGTAGTCATTCGCTGGATCGATTTGGTTCTTGTCTTTTCTTTCAGTATATGGTTTCATTTGGGTACATTGGATATTGGAGGTTTTGGTGAATGAGCTAACTTTTGCAGGAAGCATTTTAGGTCTTATTGGTTCCATTATTCTTGCCTTTGCGCTGGTTGTGTCGAAGAATACGATTAAAGAGATGGTAATAACATACCCTGGCCATAACCCAACACTCCGCAAAGAACTGCTTAAGGGTAGAAAGGTCGGACTTATTGGTGTAGGATTTCTTCTCTGTGCCTTCCTCTTACAGCTTATCGGATATATCTGTTAGGTCAGGGGCAAGACATTCTATTCCTAATATTTCCTCAACCCTATCAAGTCTGAGATACGCCCATAAAACCATCTCGTAATGATCAATACCTCTCCATTTCACTACAACAGATTGAGTTGCTTCCGATTTGTTTCCCATCATTTCCTCCACACCCTGAGTCTTGTTCCCTGTTAACCATGTTTCTAAAGACAATAGTTAAGCATTTTAAAGCTCCTGCTACTCTATACTATCACCCACTTAATCACTTCAACTAACTGCTTTTATTTACTTGACTACACATTATTAGCTTATCAATCCACTTGTGCTATAATCTTATTGTGACCAAAAGTCAGGGTATTATCGCCTAGGCGAACCACGAAGGCACAGCATAAGTTATAAGGAACATAGAAATCTTATCCAAAAAGGTTATATTTAATGCTTAGTGAGGAAGTAGATATAATTGTGGCTCTTCACTGGTGGTGTTGGGAACGAATAGCGCCAAATAATCATATTACAGCGTCGGAAGAGATACAAGAATCTACACACTTACTAGAAACTGTAGCGCCTTTTATATTTCAGACACTTGACTACCTCTATGTTTCAATAGAGCATATACCTACGCCGTGGACAAGTAAAATTCCAGGTAGAGGAAAAACTGGCGGAAAGAGGAGTCTAGCTATATTGAATTTTCCTCCACCACAAGAATACCTTCTTCTTAGAAGTCTTTTATCATTAACAAGTGACATACAAGATACCACCGGTTCATTATTGCATAAGACCAAGGGAAATCTAATGGAACTTGAACCACTTCTTAAAAATCTCAGGGATAGTACAAATCATTTCATTGATGTTAGAAACCTCTTTACACATCTCGGTGAGCGATTGTTACAGTATGATAAGCATGGCATTACGGGCGCCACCAAGACTAAGTATGGTTTAGAATTTTCTGATGATGCCGAAGACAACTTATACATAGTATTCTCTGAAGATACGATTCACTTCTCGTTTGAAAAAAGACCAATGGATGTAGACATTGGTAAACCAGAATTCAAGCAAATATTTGAGAGTGCACAATTAATATATTCTGAAATAACGAGCCACAAAGTACATGCGCAGCTGTATCATTATCCACCTGTAAATCAAATATATCCACTTTGAGCAGCTGGCTTAATAAAGGCTGTTTTATTCCCAAGTACACAATATGACGAAAGGTTCAACCTTTGATTTCACGATACAATTTCAGACTCTCCTCAAACTTCACGCTCCTGGTATACCTCAACACCATGTCCAAGCTCTCCCATCCACCAAGCCTCATAATGTACTCCGTATCCAGCCCAGCATCAAAATACCAAATAGGGCTAACCTAATTCCTTAAGCATAAAATAGGCTAGAGTTATGCTTTAAATGAATTTCTGTTGTATTTGGGTGCTTGTAAGTTTACTTGTTATGTAGCTAATAAAAATGTTATAGCTGAATTCCTTAGAGAAGTTGAACATTAGGTTTGATACGAAAAGAGTAGAGCATCCTGCCCTTTGCTGTCAATACGATTGAATACGATTGAATAAGACATCGGTTTGAGCATTGGCATCTTCATATAGCCAGTATGGCTAGGGCCTTTTTCACTTTTGTCGCCCCAAAGAGACGGTAAAATAGTAAGGTAAAGATAAGATAAGTTTACTTGACAAATTCAGATACGAAGTTTATTATTTAGTTCCTCTATGAATGATCCAGGAGGGTTTAAGCGACTAAAGTGATAGATAAGTAAACAGGTTAGTACTTTCTCAATACCACAGTAGTAGGGAGGCGATGAACCGCCACCTGTAATTGGGCACCTGGGTGGCGGGGAGCCAATGGTGAAACCGACCTTTTAAGGTCGGTTTGTGTTTTCAAAGCTAGAGGTACAAATAGGCAACAAAGAAACGCTTTAAAGTAGTAAAAATTAGTTCGGAGAGATTAGTGGTATGGGAAAAGAGCACTAGAACCGCAGACTATGAGCGGTGGCTGGTGTCCTTCTTGCTTTCAGCTAATGGCGAGCATGACAAAGGGGATAGGTTGTGGATAAAGGAGGGCTTGGTAATATGGACAGAATCATGTAATACCAATTACCAAAAGAGACAGCCTGCTAAAAGGATTTAATGAGGACTTAGATGAAATTAATTCGATATCTATTTTTATCCCTGGTAGTTACCATCACGACCCTTTCTCTACTACTTACCGGCCTAGGCATGGCAAAGGCCAATATAGGTCATCCTTTCCAAACTGCGCCACCAGGCGGGAAAACCGCTTCCGTCTTTCCCTCAGGGGTTCAGGTCAACTCTGGGGCCAGCGAGGCCTTTACTATAACTCCCATGAGTAGCGGAACCACATCTACGCTCTATGGCGTTTGGGGTAGCTCTGCAACTGATGTCTTTGCTGTGGGCGCGTCCGGCACTATTCTGCATTACGATGGTAGTACGTGGAGCCCAATGACAAGTGATGCCACCCTGGCACTTTATGATGTTTGGGGCGACTCGGCAACAAGTGATGTCTTCGCTATGGGACACGTACACGATTCACCCATCTTACCCTACTGCGTTTTCCATTACGATGGTAGTGTATGGAGCAATATGGAGATACCGTATCTAGGGGTGGATCCGGCCTTATATGGTATTTGGGGCGCCTCGGCTAATGATGTCTTTGCCGTAGGGCGTGGCAGTGTTATGGTAGGTAATGTTCAACCACGTATCCTTCATTATGACGGTAGTTCATGGAGCGAGATGATGAATTATGGCGGTAGTATACACAATGTTTGGCTTCATGATGTTTGGGGCGACCCGGCAACAAGTGATGTCTTCGCTGTCGGGGACGTATACAAAGGGATCCCCGATCACCCAGATAAATACTGCGTCCTTAGATATGATGGTAGTTCATGGAATCGAATGACAGGTGGTGAATTAGAGGTCGTGTCAGAGTTACCTCATAGTAATACTCTATATGGTATTTGGGGCACCTCGACTGATGATGTCTTTGCCGTAGGAGAGCAGGGCACTATCCTGCATTACGATGGTAGCACGTGGAGCCGGATGACAAGTGGTACAACAATGACTCTCTCTGGTATCTGGGGGAGTTCGGGTGACAATATCCTTGTCGTAGGAGAATCCGGCACCATTCTCCATTATAATGGTGCGGCATGGCTCCCGATGACAATTGGCAGCACACCGAATCTACTTGGCATCTGGGGTAGCTCCGAAACAGACGTCTTTGTGGTGGGAGAAGGCGGTACTATACTTAAGATTGATACCTCCAATATGCCTCGCACACTTAATATGGCAGTAAACGGCAGCGGTACTACTACACCTGCTACAGGAAGCTATAACTGCTTCGATGGCATTGCAGTAAATATCACTGCTCTGCCCGATTCCGGATGGCATTTTGTAAACTGGACAGGTGACGTAAGCACTGTTGAAAATGTCTCTAAATCTTATACTAAAATCACTATGGACGGGAACTATTCAATTGTTGCCAATTTTGCTATTGACGTGGCCGAGGTTACCGTGTATCTTGGTCAGGATACTTTGGTCTTGCGAAAGGGTAATAAGCCCATCACGGCCTACATTGAGCTTCCTGAGGGCTATGATGTGAATGACATAGATACCAGTACAATTCTGCTAAACCAAGCTGTAGTAGCACAAAAGAAACCGGTAAAAACGGGAGACGAAAACGGTAATGGCATCAGCGACCTGATGGTCAAATTCAAGGGTAAAGCGGTACGAAACATACTGCAACCTGGAGAAGAAGTTGAGATATCTGTATCGGGGCAACTAATGGATGGCACACCTTTCGAAGGCACTGATACGATTAGGGTAAGAGACTAGCGCAGGAGAATGAATAAAGAGTTCTTAATGTAGGAGTTGAAAGTGTGAAACAAGGGCACTGGAACCGCTAACTAATGTGATGGCTGGTGTTTTTTCGGGTTGTGACTCGAAATATATGAGTAACTAATTGGCTATATAGAAATATGTCTAGCAAGCAAAAAAGGAGCGAACTAAATCACAAAAAGAAAAAACTCAAGCATAACAAGAGCAGATGTTGGGTTAGCGAATCCAAGCGACAAAGAAGTCTTAGGCAAACTGAAGCAGTACGCCCCAGTTTTATACAGCGACGAGTATGGCATAAAGGTAAAGCTATGACGGTACTTACAGTAATATCAGCAATTTTAGGTCTGGTTGTTATTCTGTTCCTGACTTTCCCCAATTATTACTATTTGATGACCAGCCCTGTTACCATCACCGGCGATGCAGTGGTGAATCCTGAAGACCCCTTATCGTCGCTTTTTGAGATTCATAATAATGGTTTGCTGCCCATTCGAGACGTTGAAATCCTCTATGTCGTACACAGTGTTGACACTGCTCAATCTAAAGATGTATTGAAGAACGTCTCGGTAAAGGGAGAAGGTCTCGATATATCAGTAATCAATCCTCGTGATTACATGACAATAAACTGGGCTCCGCTAATTGCCACATCCGATATTACAAAAGCTGACCTTGAGATTGTGTCGCACTATCGTATAAAATGGCCACCACCATGGGGTTGGTGGCAATTAAACCAAACAAGTTGTTTTAGATTTGTCACAGTTCAGGCACAAAGCGGCCAACTGCTTTGGACTAAACGTGAAACCACTACTTGTAGCCAATAGTGCACTTGTTGCAGGACTATCGCTTCGTTTAGTCCAATTAACGCTGCCAGACTGGAGTTGACTACTAACAGGTATTTGTCAAGTCAGGCATATTATAAATGCCCACTATGTTGTTGCGTCCTGTAAGCACATTAGCACTACGACTATAATTAATATGTATCGCTTCTTTCCCTCACCTCTCCATCTCTCTATACAACTTCAAACTCTCCTCAAACTTCACACTCCTGGTATACCTCAACACCATATCTGAACTTTCCCATCCACCAAGCCTCATAATATGCTCCACGTCCAGCCCACTCCTATGCAGGTTACTGGCAAACGTCCTCCTAAACGTGTGTTGATTACACATTGTACTTGGAGTTCAATGAACAGAGTGGAGGCTTATCTATCATGAAAAACATCTGCCAGCTTGGGGTAGAGGTATCGCAAACCTAACTGTTAGTTGTGCACTTCCACCTAGTGTCTTCACACCCTGTACACAATAGACACAAAATCGCAGCTAGGTGGGTGGTGCACAGGGAACTAGTCCGCACTTAGAGCTGGTAAATGATGCTCTCACTAGCTATTGGGATTTCCTTACTGTGATGAAACAGATGTCGCCTTGAAATCGTACCTTCTGCCCATAACTTCAGCTCTTTTACGTCAGGACACTCCCTGGCAGTTATGCTCAGTTCATATTTTATTAATTGACTGGGAAATAGAAAATGCCCATGCTTGAGCTCATCTGATGTTAATGATGGATACTCCGGATTATCGACTCTAATAGCGTCACTTTGTGGGAATGGGTTTTGTTGAGATGCATTGGATAAATCCACCTTTAGATTCCCCTCATTCTTCATTCTCTGTATTGTGCGGTGTGAAGTACCTGGGAATTGAATTCTTAATCCCACACCCATAAAAACAATTAAAGGATAGCTTGCTTCTACTGGAGCAGTATTACTGATATTGACAATAATTGAATATCCATCAGCATCGATTGTTTCCCATTCCATTCTACGGTGAACATTTCTTGTAATTTTTCCGCATGTAATTCCCACATCTGTACTGAGATACTTCCCTAGATTCTTTAGATACATATAAGCATCAGATTCACTAGTGTTAGTCATAATATTCTCCTCATAAGTTATAGTGGATATAATATGCAATCATTGGGACTTGAGTTTAGTTCTCTTTCGTAGGTTTGTCAATGTGAGTTTAAAGATAGTCGGAGGCATTAGCTCGTGTCCATGCAGAATGCAATTACAAAATGTGAATTGAGGGGGGGCATTAGAGGCGATGATTATTCTTTTGGCTTGATTACTTGCTTTGCCTCTTCAACCAAGTCTTGTGGCACTAGTATCTTCACTTCCCCCAATCCATTAATAGTCAGTCCGTAGACTACACCCACACTCTCGTACTGCAAGAGTACGGGAATGCCCTCACTCTCTAAATGCGACTTCATAACCTGAGCAGTTATCTCACCCTGCACCGTATGAATCACCACAAAGTCTGATTTAGTTTTGCCCATGTCAATTATTAGGTTTACGTTAACAAACTATTTGCTGTGTGTCAAAATGATGAAAAATCCCAAACAGCACGAGGCGTGAATAGTAAAACCATAGGTAACAAAGTATACCCGCCTAGAATCGTGTCAGGTAAAAGTTGCTGAGCGTAAAAAGTGAGTGATTTTTGCCTTTCTGTAATTGTCTAGAGTTAAAGTTGGTATGCTAGACGTGAAGTTTGGAAATTGCTGAGAACAGGTGAACAACGTTACTGTTCCTCTTTACGGCAGGTAGTGAGCTTTCAGGATAGCCTGAAGTTTTATAAAGCACCGCTGTCTTAGGTGTATCCACACAAATGGTTATTTGTCTCATTCAGCTCTGGTATCATTTGGACCAGTACTAAATCACTACCGTTTTGACCCATTTGGGTGATTTACGTGGTGGTTAAGGTATGCTATGACTAAATAACCATATTGGGGAGTGTTTAAGTTGGGAGGTTGTTTAGAGTGATTATTGGTTTAAGAAAGATGATTGCTTCCACTGGAATTGGAAAGAAAGATATAACAAATACAATGAAAGGGAGACTTATGGGTAACTGCCCGTTATCTTATTTCTTAGAGATATGCCATCCAAGTTGTAACTGGTGGAGCGGAAAAAAGTGCACACATCCATTATACAAAAAGCTATCGCAAAACGTTAAGATGGGTCAAGGTAAATAACTAAAGCGACCCTTCGTAGAGATAGGCAACGTAGGAGAAGATAATGCCACACTGGTTAGTTGAATTATATAAAGGGCTTACTATATCGGCGGTATATATTGATGCTATCTTTACACTTGC
>SDBU01004097.1_pt1 | contig 18133 bp, 23 predicted proteins | sample 2277071 | NCBI WGS metagenome assembly SDBU01 (sample SAMN10397929, study PRJNA504765) | marine sediment metagenome | isolation source: marine sediment core GS08_GC12, 126 cmbsf | place: Arctic Ocean: Gakkel Ridge, Loki's castle | collected 2008 | reverse complement strand
GCTATGCTCCCCGATGAGTGGGAGAAAAAGCTGGTAGATATGAATGTAACCACCCTGACTGATAAAGACCTTAAATGGGCTGATTATGTGTTTATCAGTGCTATGGTGGTGCAAAGTGATTCAGTTAGGGAAGTTATTGGCAGATGCAAGAAACTCAATGCCAGGATTGTTGCTGGCGGTCCCCTGTTTACTACTGAATACGAGGAATTTGATGAGATAGACCATTTGGTGCTTAATGAGGCTGAAGTTACTCTCCTGCCCTTTCTAGAAGATTTAGAGCAAGGGTGTGCTAAGCATATTTATACATCTAATAAATGGCCAGCTATAACAAAAACTCCCATCCCGATGTGGTCACTTATCAACATGAAAAAGTATTCGTCAATGAGTGTTCAATATTCACGAGGCTGTCCCTTCAACTGTGACTTTTGCGACATTATTATACTAAATGGGCATAAGCCACGAACCAAGGATAAAGACCAGATATTGGCAGAACTGGAGGCACTATATAGTCAGAGCTGGCGGGGTGGCGTGTTTATCGTTGATGATAATTTCATAGGTAACAAGAGAAAATTAAAGGCTGAGACTCTGCCGGCAATAATTGAGTGGGTGAAAGAGAAAAAATACCCCTTTGCGCTTTCCACAGAAGCATCGATAAATCTTGCCGATGATGAAGAACTAATGCGATTGATGGTCAAAGCGGGGTTTGGCACAGTATTTGTTGGCATTGAGACCCCCAATGAAGAAAGTCTGGCTGAGTGTAATAAGCTTCAAAATCAGGGCCGTGATTTAGTAGCTTCGGTCAAGAAGATTCAAAACCATGGCTTGGAGGTGATGGGAGGATTTATTGTCGGTTTTGATAGTGACCCGCCTTCCATCTTCAAGAGCCAAATCAGCTTCATTCAAAGAAGTGGAATCGCTACGGCAATGGTCGGTTTACTCAATGCTCCTCGTGGCACAAGACTATATCAGCGGTTGAAACAGGAGAACCGCCTACTGGGAGATTCTTCTGGTGACAATATGGACTGCACAATTAATTTCATTCCTAAAATGAACTATGAAACACTCATCAACGGCTATAAGCATATTCTAAATACAATCTATTCACCCAAGCAGCATTACGAGAGGGTTAAGACATTTCTAAAGGAGTATAAACCTCAAAAAAGAAAAGGGGAATTCCGACTTCAGTTTTATCATATCAGGGCATTTATTAAATCTATGTGGTTTTTGGGTGTCAAGGAAAAAGGAAGAAGGTATTACTGGAAGCTTTTTGTTTTGACCCTGTTAAGACGCCCTCGGGCTTTTCCTATATCTATGAGCCTCGCCGTCTATGGATTCCATTGCCGCAAGGTTGCTGAGAAATACATTAACATACCAATTGAAAACACCTCAGGGCTTGGGCAACTGAGAAACCTAGTGGATAAAAACTAACGCTAAAGGTATTCAGCTAATTGACTCAGGTTGCAAATCCGGGGGCAATCGCTGACCTCAGGGTATAAGTCATAGCGGTCTAGTAATATGGGGGTAATGCCTACCCCTCTAGCACCAACTACATCTAATTTATACTGGTCGCCGACATGAACTGCCTCTGAAGCGTTTACCCCGGCTCGGTTTAAAGCCGCTAAAAAGATGGGCGGCTGGGGCTTGTCGGCTCCTGCCTCCTCAGAGGTAACCACAAAGTCAAGATAGGGTTCCAGACCAAGTTTACTGTGAATAGAAATCATATCCTTAGTAGCATTGGTAAGTAAGCCTAAAATAAGCTTCCGCGCTTTTAGTGTTTTTAAGGTTAGTAGCACATCATCAAACAGCACAAAGGTTATCCCCTTATATAATTGTTGCGCTTTCTTCATAATTTTTGAAAGTAGCTCTTTGGTGACCTTAACTCCAGCCTCAGTTAATACTATCTCCTGATAACGCAAATAAACCTCAGACTGCTCCTCAGGGCTTCTCTTGTTTACCGGGGAATTAGCATGTTCCCCAAAGAAATACCTGTCAGCAGCCATGAGACCAGGCATTACTTTCTTGGGTGATACCTCGATACCACATTGGCGTAAAGCCTGGCTATGTAATTCCTCCCGAGGAGGTTCATAGAGGGCCAGGGTATTAAACCAATCAAAAAATATTGCCTTAATCATCCTTAATGCCCAAATCCTTAAGATAATCAACAGCATCCTGGACGGTTAGTATCTTTTCGGCATCCTCATCCGGTATCTCAACCTTCAGGCCAGGATTACTAAACTCCTCTTCCAGGGACATCATCAGCTCTACCAAATCCAGAGAATCAGCACCTAAATCATCGACAAAGCTAGCCGAGGGCACCACCTCCTCTTCCTCCACACCTAACTGCTCCACAATTATCTTTTTTAGCTGCTCAACAACAGTTGCCACTTTTTACCTCCTTTCCTAGGCTTTCTATCTACTGGCAAGAACACTGACTGAGCCTAAAACCCCATTAACAAACTTTGGCGAATTATCACTGCCAAATTTCTTGGCTAGCTCAACCGCCTCATTTATAGCTACCTTAACTGGCACTTTATTATCAAGTAAAATTTCGAATATTGCAAGTCTCAAAATATTCCTATCGACCACTGGTATCTGCTCTATCGGCCAGGCAGGAGCAAAGTTTTGAATATTATGGTCAAGCTCCTCTTTATTCTGGATAACGCCGCTTACCAGCTCACGGGTAAAGGCAGCATTCTCCTCAGACAACCCCCCTTTATCGAGAAGACGGGTTACCACTGCTTCCATCTCGTGCCCTGCAGAGTCAACCTCATATAATGCCTGGAGAGCGAGTGCTCTCGCTTTCCGCCGTTCCCCTGCCATAGATTACTCCCAAACCATTATAGCTTATTAATGCAATAGGTGAATACTACCTAATCTCACCCTGTTTAGTCCAGCGGCTTTAGCCGCCTCCAGGCACTCCATAGCCTGTTGCCTGGAAGTAGCCGGTAAATCCGACATGGAAAAATCGGGGTGGAAGGCGAGAAGAGCATAAGGAATATCAGGGTCAAGCGATGAGATGAAGGCAGCAATTCCAGCTACTTCCTCTTTACCGACATAACCAGGGACAAGTAAGGTGCTGGCGACTAATAACGGGGGAGATGGTCTTATTTTAGTATAGTCGGCTAAAAGCCGAAAATTATCTAATGTACGGTTATTGCTGTCACCACAAAGAGCTATATGTATTGGCTCACTCCACGCCTTGAGGTCAAACTTGATGCAGCCCCCCGAGTTTAAGGAAAGTTCAACCATTGGCTTTAACAAGGCAGGGTGCATCGAGCCATTAGTCTCCCAACAGATACGGAGGATACGCCCCTGACTCTTCTTGAGAGCCAGTCGTGAGGCATAAATTGCATGAGGTAGCTGGGGCGTAGGGTCACCACCAAAAAAGCAGATGCAAGCCGTTTTGTCATCAACCGCTTCTGCCAGTTTTGACGCTTCAACCCAAGCTTGACTACTCACCAACTGGCGATAGTGCCAGTTTTGACAGAATAAACAGTCAAAGGAGCAAGCCTGGTAGAAGACAGCCAGATTCCTATAGCCATACTCAACACCGTCCCGATAGGCAAAGTCAGGATAACCAGCCCCGGTGCCTGCCGGGCAAACCCACTCAGCCACACAGTTAGTCGGTAGCGGGTCATAATACCAGCTAACCTTGGCCAAATTTGCGGTAGCTCCACTAAGTTTGCTCTGTGTATTGGTGCGTAACCCACAATAGCTTACCCCACACTCAGCTATGGAGCATTCATTTATACAAATACGGCAAGTCTTTCCTCCCTCAGCTCTCGGGGGATATGGAGGTAGAGCAAACGGCTTTCTGGCTTCATAATGAGCCTGTTTGATTATAGGTAACACCTTGTCGAAATGGTAGCGAATGCAGTCCGAACACAAGCCCAGGCTCTGAGAAATAAGTGGTGATTCCTGACCACAGTGTTTACACTTGACGGTGGTTTTAGTGCTTAAGGATTGATGTCGTGACCACATACTTTATCACCTTGAATCCGTATTCACCACAATGACAATCTCTCCGGGCAACCCAAGCAACCTTACTTTTTCCTTGCTTTTTATCTCATATCCGGCGTCCTTTAAAGATTGTTCCACATAGATGGGTCTGCAATCAACATATTTCGGCCAATTTTTATGGACCCATTCATAAAGCCTCAGTAATTTGGATTCCCCGTCTTCTTTGGACATGCTAGCAACCCCGAGCCTCCCCCTTGGCTTGAGCACTCTCTTTAGTTCGTCAAGAACTTTTGGAATTTCAGGGGTATCAAAAAGCTCAAGGGTAAAGCTCATAAAAACCGCATCAAAAGTATTATTATCATAGGGTAAACTCACTGCATCCCCGCAATGTAGCTCTACCCTATCCATGAGCTGGGCTTTCTCCAGCCTTCTCCTTGTCACTGCCAACATACCCGAGGAGATATCGATACCGTAAGCTTTACCGCTCTTGCCGACTGACTGTGCTATCCGCCTGAGACAGCGCCCTGAGCCAAAGCCGATTTCCAGCACGGTTCCCCCCCCCTTAACAGACAAACGTTCCAGAGCCATTTCGGCATATTTTCGCTCGAATGCCGCAGTAAGGAGGTCGTAAAACCGGCTGAGCCAGTCGTATAATCGCTTGGCTTCCTCTTTAGTTCTAGTGACCGGTAGTACGGGTGAAACTAGTGATTCGCCTTCTTGTTTCATCTCTTCAAATTCACTCAGCAGGTAATATGGAGAGCGGCTACTACCTTCTGGGAATGACATAACTGGTTATAGGTATGGCAAGCCTTATCAGTAGCTTCCACAATAAGCTCAACACCCTCTGTCACCTCAGGTAGTACTTTCATCAAACCCGATGCCCCAGTACCAATTACCAGCACTTCAGGATTTTCAATTATAGCTTCGGCTATATCATCACGGCTTAGCTCATGACTGCTTTTTCTCCACCAGTTATCCCTAACCCTATCAGGGAAAATGATTACATCTGAGGTATACTTCTTGCCGTTAACTACAATCAACCCAAAGTGGTAAGAATCAATTATGTTCATAGCCAAGCTGCTGCCATGCCTCCATCCACATTTAGAACCTGCCCGGTGATATACCTTGCCTCTTCCGAAGCCAGAAAAGCCACTGCCTCAGCCACATCACCAGGGGAGCCGAAGTAGCCGAGAGGAATTCGCCGCTTAAGCTCCTGCTTCCAATCTTCCTTAAGTCGCTGGGTCATTTCAGTATCAATAAAGCCAGGGGCAACAGCATTAGCCGTGATGCCCCGAGAAGCCACCTCCTTGGCAATAGTCCGGGTAAAGCCAACGATACCGGCTTTAGCTGAAGCATAGTTTGCCTGTCCCGGATTACCTACCACACCAACAATACTGGCAATGCTAATAATTCTGCCCCAACGCTGCCTAATCATATGCCTCAACGCTGCTCTGGTACAAAAGAAAACGCTCTTCAGGTTAACATCTAATACCTTCTCCCAGTCCTCATCTGACATTCGCACCACAAGCTGGTCTCGGGAAATCCCAGCATTATTCACCAGAATATCGACCCTGCCGAAGGTAGTTATAGTTTCCTCCACCAGCCTGGCTACATCTTGTGATGAGCTTACATCAGCCAAAACAGCCAGACTCTGCCGGTTCATAGCTTTAATTTCCTCAGCCACGCCTAAAGCAGCCTCGTCTACATCGTTGACTACAACTGCAGCCCCTGCCCCAGCTAATCTCAGGGCAATAACTCGTCCTATACCCCGACTGCCACCGGTAACTATAGCCACTCTATTTGAAAGGTCCATTTTCTACCTCACCCCCTGTATCCCCCTCTCCATGATATGGATATATATTCCTATCATGAGGGGGAAGTATGGGTTTTGAAGGGGTTTCACCCCTTCAAACTTCCCTTGGTAGACGGCCTCTTCAATCTACCATGATAAATGACCTCATTTCGTAGGTAAGGACACTCAACAAACTATATTTCTAATAGCTGCTACATCACCTATATTTAGAGTCTTAATATTTTTGTTTATCCGTTTAATGAGACCGGTTAGTACTCTCCCTGGCCCTATTTCAATAAAGGTAGTAACCCCATCACTTACCATATATTCAATAGAGCGCTGCCATTGAATACAATGACAAAGCTGTGTGAGTAACTCTTCCTTAATTAATTCAGCACTGGTCAGTGGTTGAGCTGTAGTGTTAGCTATAATAGGAATGACTGGTTCGCCAAAGGAAAGAGTGGCTACAATCTCAGACATACCGTCAACCGCTGGCTGCATCAATGGCGTATGAAAGGCGCCACTTACCGGTAACGGGATGATGCGATAAGCCCCTCTGGACTTAGCTAAGTCCGCAGCTTTAGCTAAATTCTCCTTTGTCCCGCTGATTACTAGCTGACCCGAGCAGTTAATATTAGCAATCCTGGTGTCAGTTTCACTGCACACCTCAGCCAGCGAAGCTTCATCAAGCCCAATTACTGCTACCATGCCTCCAGGTTGCTTGAGTCCAGCTTCATACATTAACCTCCCCCTCTCCCGAGCCAAATAGACGGTAGTGGCAAAATCAAGCACCTTGGCTGCAGCTAGTGCGGTATACTCCCCCAGGCTATGACCAGCAACATAGGTAGGCGGTGGTAACCCATCACTAGCAGTAGTAGCCAGGATAGCGTTCAAACAGGCAAAGCTGATGGTTACTATGGCTGGTTGGGCATTGATAGTCTGGCGAAGCTCATCCTCTGGACCGTCAAAGCATAATCGCGACAGAGGAAACCCCAGAGCCTCATCAGCCTGGTCAAAGACTGCTTTAGCTGAATCAAAATTATCATAAAGGTCACGACCCATGCCTACCCATTGAGAGCCCTGTCCGGGGAAGACATAGGCTACCTTCATCGGCTCAGTCATAGCTAATCTTCTTCTCAGTGGCTTTAACTATTGCTTCAGCCTCGGCTACCATTTCTTTTATAATTGCCTTGACCGGTTTAATCTCTTTCATCAATCCAGCAATCTGCCCCGATAATGCCAGGGAGGTCACAAATAGCAGTTTTGAGCATAGCTCAACTCCCGGTTAGCCAGCCTTCTTCTTTGGGCTTTTGATCTCAATGACTTCTCTGCCGGCATAGCTTCCACAGGTAGGACAAACATGGTGAGGCAGTTTAGGACTATGACATTGAGGGCAATAGTCTAAAGCAAGAAGGGTCAACCCAAGATGACTACGTCTCTTACCCTGACGCGCCTTAGCGTATTTTCGCTTTGGTAAAGCTCCCATAATCCTCCCCTTGGGGTAAACAATCACAAGGTCCCTGATTAAGATTGTGACCACAATGAGGGCACAACCCGGCACAATCTTCACGACAAAGTGGCTTCATAGGGCTATCCAGTAGCGCATACTGCCGCATCGCCTCAGTTAAATCAAGGATATGATACTCATCAATAATAAAACAGCTAGGCTCATCAGGCAAGGATAGCGAAGCACCACTAACTACATCTGCAGTCGGAAAATACTCCTCTTCAAAATTTAGAGTCAGGGAACAATTAAATAAACTTAAGCAGCGGCTACAGGTGGCTTCAACCTCAGTGTGTAGCACACCTTTAGTCAAGATACCCCGGTCGGTGCGCATCAGCCTAACCTCACCCTGAACTATGCTGTCATTACCAGCTATATCAACAATCTCGCTCACCTCATAATTTCGTACTGACCCTATAGATGCCTTAAGCTGCTGAGATACATTTATCCGCATTATATCCCACCCCCACTCCAAGTAAGGTCAGCCTATTATAACCAGAGCCACATATTGGCTGTCAAGATAGGCAGAGGTTTGTTTGCTAAACCTCACTGCCTTTTACTTTATGTTTCAGTGTTTAGAATGTCTTTCTCTTCCGTAATTCAGAGGCGATGACATTTCTTACAACTTGGTTGGTGCCTTCATATATCTGCGTTATTTTGGCGTCTCTCATCATCTTCTCAATAGGATAATCACGCATATAGCCAACACCCCCAAAAATCTGCACGGCATCAGTAGTAACTCTCATAGCCACGTCTGAGGCGAAAACCTTAGACATCGCTGATTCCATGCTGAAGTTCTTGGCCCTGCTATCAACAGTCCTAGCTGCTGCGTAAACTAGCGCTCTGGCTGCTTCCACATCCGTAGCCATGTTGGCCAGCATGTGCTGGACGGCTTGTAGCGAATAGATAGGGTGTTCAAATTGGATACGCTTCTTGGCATGGTCTACCGCTGCCTCCAGAGCTCCCTGTGCTAGTCCAACCGCTTGGGCCCCTACTCCTGGACGTGAGCGATCAAATAGTCTCATCACTATCGGGAATCCCATTCCCTCCCGGCCAATGATGTTCTCCCCAGGGACGAGACAATCTTCAAAAACCAGCTCCCTTGTTGCGGAAGCACGGATACCCATCTTTTTCTCTTTTCTGCCGAAGGAGAAGCCTGGGGTACCCTCCTCAACGAGTAAGGCGCTGGCACCGCGGGCACCTTTTTTCTTGTCGGTTAGAGCAATAATGGTGTATATCTCAGCCTCACCGCCATTAGTGATGAACCGTTTAGTCCCATTAATTAAATAACCACTATCTGTTCGGATAGCGGTTGTCTTTATGCCACCGGCGTCACTGCCAGCGGTTTCCTCAGTTACAGCAAAAGCAGCCAGTCTCTTGCCACTAGCAATGTCGGGAAGGTATTTCCGCTTCTGTTCTTCATTCCCATACTCAAGGAGGGTAAAGGCGCCCAGTGCGGTAGCAGCATAACTGATAGCTACGCCAGCACAGACTCGACTTAGCTCCTCAACAACTAAACACAGTTCGAAACAGCCGCCACCTAAACCCCCATATTCTTCAGGGATAAAGACTCCGAACAGGTCAGTATCGGCAAGGTCTTTTATTATAGCCCAGGGGAATTCCTCCTTCTCATCAAGCTCCGCCCGTACCGGGAGTATCTTTTCCTCAGCAATAGTTCTTGTCATTTGCTTGACTGCCTTTTGTAGGTCATTTAGGAAGTACTCCAAGAGACTCTCCTTTCCATTAGTTGATTACTCAACAATGATTGATTGGGGAGAATATACACATTTACCTTCGGAACCAAACTGAACCATCGGCTTTCTTGGCAGCTACCCTAGAGGATGCTCTACAAGTTAGTAGATTCCTATTGAAGGCAGCTCATTATAACCAGAGCCACACACCTACTGTCAAATTACTGTTCCTTGGGCAGAATAACTACCTTACGCGCTTCACCTTCACCAACACTCTGAGTGGTAACATCAGGGTGGTCAGCCAGAGTAAGGTGAACAATACGCCTGTCGTAGGCTGGCATCGGCTCTAGAGTAAATGGCGCTCTCTCAACCTTTACTTGCTCCGCCATACGCCAAGCTAAAGCCTGCAATGCCTCATAGCGGCGCTGCCTATACCCTCCAACATCAATAACTATAGGCAGCCAAGCCTTCGTCTGGTTCGCCACAATAAGCCTGACAATATACTGAAGACAAGAAAGGGTCTGCCCCCGCCGCCCAATCAAAATACCCAGGTCATCACCCTTTATATCAAAAGTAATGGGAGCAGTATCTCCTTCCTTTCCCCCAACCAGAGGTTCAGCCGAAGGTACAACCGAAGCCTCTATTCCCATTGCACTAAGAAGCATCTCCAAGACACCCTTAACCCTCTCAGTTATATCACTTTCCGGCTTAGGCATCTCCACCAATGACCTTACTCTAATCCTAGCCTCCTCCGCACCCAGACCCAGGATGCCAGACTTACCTTCTTCTACGACGGTGATGTCTAGCTCTTCCCGGCTGACGCCTAGTTTCTCCAAGGCGTGTTGGATAGCCTCCTCCACTGTCCTGCCGCTTATCTCCAGCTCTTTCATAGTCCAAACCTTCTTCCTGGGTAGAACTTGATTCAACAATATCAGCACTAACCGCCGCCTCTGAAGGTACTTCCTCCACCCGGGCGATGCGCTTTTTATATTTTCTATCCGTGGTAACCCCTCTCCTAGCCATTAACGGAGCCAAGCCTCCCCACCCGGCAACAAAATATTGCATAACGATGCTAATAACATTTGATGCTACCCAGTAGAGAGCCAGACCACTGGGGAATGATAAACAAAGGAAACCAAACATCAGCGGCATCATCCACAGCATCATCCGGCTCTGTGCCTGCTGCTTGGGGTCAGCTGTGGTTGGCATTACCATCTTCTGCTGCAGCCACATTGTCCCCCCAACCAGAATTGCTAGGAGTGCATTAGGTTCAGCCAGGTTCAACCAAAGGAACATACTCTCCAAGGGCAACATAGAATATACCATAGGCCAGGAGTAAAGATATCCAGACAAGTTTAGTAAACCTTCAGGAGCTACCGCCAGAGCCATCATAATTGACTGGTAGAGAGCTATCCAGATGGGCATCTGGATTAACATGGGCACCATGCAACCGGCAGGACTTACCCCAGACTGCTTATACAGCATCATCTGCTCCTTAGCCAGTTTTTGCTTATCCTTAGCATACTTCTTCTGAAGTTCCATGAGTTTTGGCTGTAGTTCCTGCATCGCCTTAGAAGCATGAAGTTGCTTCGTAGTAAGCGGATACATACACACACGAATAACAATGGTCAGCACAATAATAGCCAGCCCAAAGTTATTGAATAGATAGTGAGTCAGCGCAATAAGGATGTTTATCACTGGCTGCAAAATGAATAAGTCCCATACATTCAACGAAATCTACCTCACCCTTTACTCTTTAATGAGATGGACATCAATATAGCACCGGTATCGGCATTCACCCGATGAAGAGTTTGGTCCTGAGTATGAATATAAATAACCCCTTCGCTACTAGAGAGTGGACTGTACACCTCTTCTTCAATATCAGCTAGCCGCTTAAGCTGTTTGCTACCAGTATCCAAGGCATATATCACACCCTGCTGGGAAGCAAAGATGATAGAGCTATTAACTACAATAGGCGAAGAGGAAATAGGACTTTGTAGGTCAATGGCATCTACTACCACATTACCACTTTCAGCATCTAGGGCATAAACCTTGCCGTCAAGGGAAGGGGCATAGACAGTATTATTATAAACCACAGGTCTAGCCCAAAACCAGCTACCAGCCTCAACCTCCGACTTCCATTTCAGGCTACCATCGGTAGTATTTACCGCATATAGGTGCCGATCGAAGGAACCAAAATAAATGGTGTTATTATAGACCAATGGGGTAGAGGCAATAGCCCCCTCAGTCTCGAACGGCTGCCACCTTGGGCTGCCATCGGTTACATTCAAGGCATAGAGCTTCTTATCAAAGGAGCCAATGTATAGTGTGTCGCCATCAATAGCCGGGGTTGACCAAATCTTATCCCCGGTTGGAAAATCCCACTTCCAATCGCCAGTATCAGCATCCAGGGCATAAACCTTGCCGTCAGAAGAGCCAAAATAGACCTTGCCCTGAGCTACCACTAGACCACCAATAATGGGCGGAAGATAACCCTCACGGGGATATACCCACCTCGTTTCCAGTGAACTGGAATTAAAGGCATAAACTTTACCATTGTAACCCCCGATGTAAACCAAATCCCCAGCCACGACTGGAGTTCCATATATAGCCACCCCAGCCGGTGAAGCCGCGCAGCCCCCCCCAGCCGTCGGTGCAGCACAGCCAAATCCGCCAGCTGACCTTGAAGCCTTCAGAGGCTGTGACCATTGACGACTACTATCGGCTAGATTAACCGCTACTAGCCTACCCTCTATAGAACCGACAAATAGAGTACCATCAACTATTGCTCCCCCCGACCAACCGATAGGCTGCAACCCTCTAATACAGCCTAAGCTGGTTAGACCACCCACCAAAAGCATAACCAGAAGCAATATCTTGCCTAGCCATATTCTTTTATGCCTAATTCCCATTACCACTTCCTCCAAGTATCAGGCACAGGGTCATAGCCACCTGGGTTAAACGGATGGCAGTGGAGGATTCGCTTTACTCCCAGCCATACCCCTCTAAAAAAACCACACCTTGAGATGGCTTCATAGGTATATTGAGAGCAAGTTGGGGTAAAGCGACAGGATGGTGGCATAACCTGCGACAGGGTTAACTGATAAAGTCTAATTAATGCTAAGGCAAATCCCTTCATACTCCCTCTTTAATAATCGGGCTCGGAATAACAAACCTTTAACCGATTTCTCAATTTCAGCATAATCAGCACTAGCTGCCACCGGACGAGCAATAAATATGATATCCCATCCTGGTTCAAGCGGGGTTAGCCGTAAGATTTCACGAAGCAAACGCTTTACCCTATTTCTTATCACTGCTTTACCTACTCGTTTACTAACCGAAAAGCCATACCTAGACAGGGTTAGCCCATTAGGCACAGCCTTCATCACTAATAAATTACTCACCCACGAACTGCCTTTAGTGTAAACTAATGCATACTGGTTTGGTTTAGTAAGGTACTTTTCTCCCCTCATTATTCTCACTTACCCAACCTATCAATAAAGGGGCATTTATTACGGCGAGGTTGATAAACAATCTCAGTAAAGGCACTCTTCCTACATTATACCACGGTTAATCTCTTACGACCTTTGAGTCGCCTTGCTTTTAGGACAGCTTGCCCACCCCGGGTGCTCATTCTCGCCCGAAAGCCATGCTCACGCTTCCTTGGAATTCTCTTTGGTTGATAGGTCCTTTTCGGCACGCTAACCTCTCAAACAATACCAACTAGTCGCGTATGCCAATGCCACCTGTCTTGCGGACATGAGCCGACACATATGGTAGTAGGGCTAAGTGTCGCGCTCTCTTTATAGCCACCGCCAAGGCACGCTGATGTTTAGCACAAGTGCCAGTTCTACGACGGGGCTCAATCCTGCCTCTATCCGATATATAGCGGCGTAATTTAGACGGGTCTTTATAGTCTATTGCTTCAACCTTATCGCTACAGAAAGAACAAAACCTACGCTTAGGTACATATGTTGCCCTGCTTCGCCTTCCACCCTTGTCTTTACTAATTTTTTGTCTAGCCACTGATTCTAACTTTCCTGCTTGCTATCAATCTAATTGAATTGGAACGTCATCCGGCTCCAATTCACTAATGTCAGCTTCCTCAGCCTTCTCCTCGGAAAGCGGAGCTACTTCTCGCCTATCAAGAAATATCACCCGGTTAGCTACTACTTCAGATCGAGAATGTTTCTGCCCATCCTGGCTCTCCCAGCTGTGTGTATGTAGCCTACCCTCAGCATAGACAAGCCGCCCCTTAGTCAGAAACTGGTTGCATTGTTCAGCTAGCCTATTCCAGGTGACCACTCTAAACCACTCTGTCTCTTGTCTACGCTCACCTTCAGCGGTAGTATACACCCGGTTAGTGGCCACAGAAAATGAGGTTACCGGATTTCCGTTAGGGGTAAAACGCATCTCAGGTTCACTGCCAACATTGCCCATAATCATCACTTTATTTAGACTTACCATTGCTGTAAAAACTCCTTCTCCCAGTTAACTACTCAATTCTTACTAGCAGATGCCGCAGAATCTTCTCGGAGATTTGCAGGTTCGCTTCGAGCTCTCTGCTCAATGCAGGCTTCAATTTGAATCGACTCAACACATAATTACCATCCACAAAATGTTCTATCGGATAGGCTAACCTTCTTTTGCCCCACCGTTCTACTTCAGCAATAATGCCACCCTTTTCCGCAATAAACTGGCTTACTTTATCTATTGTAGTATCAAGAGCCTCATCCCCAACCTCTGGACGAATAATTAATACCAGCTCGTAGTCACGTAACTGCTTATCTTCAACCTTTAATACTTTCTTAGATACCCTTTTAGATGCCAATTGCTTCCCCAAAAAATTCTAATGTTTAATTATAACACACAACAAGAAATACAAACAATACAGGCATTGACAAAATCAATATTAACCTTATATAATTAAAATTGGTAGTAGGTTACCAGCCATCGACCGATTTGGCGGTGAGCCTTAAATAATAGTATTCTAACATTTTTGGTCGCTTGGATCTTACACGACCGAGACGGCAAAAAATAAGATTGAATCTGAATGCCCTCTCTGGTTGTGTCGGAGAGGGCATTTTTTATATGAATTTGGCTCAGGTGAAGAACCAAAATGCTTAAACTGGGATTTATTGGGGCTGGAACTGTAGGCACCGCTCTAGCGGTTAGGTTGAGTAGTAAGGGCTATCGGGTAGTGGCAGTATCCAGTCGTAGCCAGACCTCAGCCGAGAATCTGGCACAGGCAATTAATGGTTGCCATCCCTTCAATAGTAATCAGAATGTGGCTGACGCTGCCGAGCTTGTCTTCATTACTACCCCGGATGATGCTATCGCCTCGGTAGCATCTCAAATCCAGTGGCATGCTGGACAGAGTGTAGTCCACTGTAGCGGTGCCGATTCCACTGGTATTCTGAAGCCAGCTAAGAAATTGGGTGCCTATGTTGGCGTATTTCACCCCTTGCAGACCTTTGCCAGTGTAAGCCAAGCTATAGAGAATATGCCAGGCTCAACCTTCGCCCTAGAGACTGAACCGCCTCTACTAAATACCCTCAAAGACATGGCTGCCGCTCTTGATGGTCACTGGATAGAGCTAAAGGCAAGTGATAAGGTAATCTATCATATAGCAGCCGTCATGGCCTGTAATTATCTAGTAACCTTAGTCAAGTTAGCCACCGACCTGTGGCAAACCTTCTCTGTCCCACCGCATCAAGCTACCCAGGCATTACTCCCGCTACTACGAGGGACAATTAATAATATTGATGCTACCGGTATTCCCCAATGCCTCACTGGACCAATTGCCCGTGGTGATACCGGGACGATTAAGAAGCATCTTGATGCTTTACAAAAAACTGCTCCCAGCCTGCTCTCTACCTATCAAGAACTCGGTCTCCAAACCATCCCTATCGCCTTAGCCAAAGGGAGAATTAATCAAGACCAGGCACAGGAGCTACAAGCCATACTAAAACAGTCTGACTAAGAACTAATGAAGGGGAGAGAGTCTAATGAGAATAATGCTTAAAAGTAAAATTCACCGAGCCCGGGTTACCCAATGCAACCTTGACTACGAAGGCAGCATCACCATTGATAAAAAGCTTATGCAGGAAGTTGACATCTTCCCCTATGAGCAGGTGCAGGTGCTGAATCTTAATAATGGAGCTCGTTTTGCTACCTATGCCATTGAAGGAGAAAGTGGGGAAATCTGCCTAAATGGTGCTGCTGCCAGACTAGTGGCTAAGGGAGACATTATTATTATTCTCTCCTACTGCCAGGTTGAAGATGATGAAGCGCGCCACTTTAGACCTAAAGTGGTATATGTTGATGCCAAAAACACTATCACTGAAACTAAACCAATGGTCGAGGCTATACCCTTCTAAGAGAGAAACAGATGCGTATTACTATAAACCAGATAAAAGAAATGAAGCAAAGGGGTGAGAAAATCACTATGCTCACCGCCTATGATTATTCTACAGCTAAGATAATTGATGAGGTGGGAATACCACTGATTCTAGTTGGGGATAGCCTGGGTATGGTTGTCCTTGGCTACGAATCAACCATACCAGTAACTATGGATGAGATGTTGCACCATACCAAAGCGGTGGTTAGAGGCACCAAGCGGGCAATGGTAATTGGTGATATGCCATTTATGACTTATCATATCAGTGTTGACGATGCCCTATACAATGCCGGGCGTTTTATTCAGGAGGGTGGTGCCCAGGCGGTCAAGCTTGAAGGCGGTGTAACCGTAGCTGAGAAGGTAAGAAGTATTGTCAATTGCGGGATACCGGTTATGGGTCATATAGGACTTACTCCCCAGTCAATTTATCAATTAAGTGGCTTTAAGGTGCAGGGTAAAACGCCACAGGCAGCAGCCAGGCTGCTTGAAGATGCCCAGGCTCTGGAAGAGGCAGGAGCCTTTGCCATTGTCCTGGAGACTATTCCCGCCCCGCTAGCCACACTCATCACCCAAAAGATAAGCATCCCCACTATCGGCATCGGTGCTGGCATAGGCTGTGATGGTCAGGTTCAGGTTATAACCGATATTCTAGGCTCGTTTACCGACTTTGTCCCTAAGCATGCCAAGCAATATGCCAGGCTCACCGATATTATCTCAAAGGTGGTTACTGAATATTATAATGAGGTAAAAGCCGGTAGCTTCCCCACTCCAGAGCAAAGCTTCTCTATGGATGAAAGCATACTAGCCGAGCTGGCTAAATAGGTCATTTGTCAGGGGATGATAAGATTTACCGTACCTCTCGAGTTGAAGTTAGCTAAAACTAAAACCACCTTATTCCTACTCCAGAACAAGGAGAGTTAAAGAGAGGCGATAGCCCCTCTTTTATATCTTCCCCCTCTCCTTTGAAGGAGAGGGGGATTAAGGGGGTGAGGTAGATAACATCCACTATGAAAGTCATTGAAAAAATAGATGATATGAAACGGCTAAGGCGTGAGATTGCTGAACCGCTTGGCTTGGTTCCCACTATGGGCTATCTCCACGAAGGTCACTTAACTCTGGTCAGACAAGCCAGAATAGAAAACCACTGGGTAGTAGTTAGTATATTCGTTAATCCAACGCAATTCAGTCCACAGGAAGACTTAGATAGCTATCCCCACGACCCTCAGCGTGACCTAGCTATGCTAGAGAGGGAAAAAACTGATATTGTCTTTATGCCCCAAGTAGATGAGATGTATCCCCCGCGGTTTGATGGCTGGGTAGAGGTGGGGAAAGTTACCGAACGACTGGAGGGTGCTTACCGTCCCGGTCATTTCAGGGGTGTTACCACTGTTGTTGCTAAACTATTTAACATTGTGCAGCCAACCAGAGCCTACTTTGGGCAGAAGGATGCCCAGCAACTAATAGTTATCAAAAAGATGGTCGGTGACCTCAATATGAACCTGGAAATAGTTACCGTGCCCACGGTGCGTGAGCCTGATAGCTTGGCGATGAGCAGTCGCAATACCTACCTTAACACTGAAGAGCGCCAGGCAGCAGTAGTGCTCTACCAGGCACTTAGTCTGGCTCAGCAACTATGGTCGCAGGGTGAGAAAGACGCTGAGTGCCTGCGTCAAGAGATGACAGACCTCATTCAAAAGCAGCCACTGGCAACTATTGATTATGTCAGCATAGCCAATGCTGAGACCCTAGATGAATTAGATAAAGTCAATCCCCCGGCTTTAGTATCACTGGCAGTGAAAATCGGCAGTACTAGATTGATAGATAATGTGGTGCTACAATAAGGTGTGAGGTCATAAAGCGAGGACTGAGGTAAAAAACAATTTATAACAATAGGAGGTGGTGAGCCATGCTTCGAAAAATAAGTATCGTTAAGGCTTCAACCCATCCCCTGATAAAGACTTGGCCTGACGATACCCTAGGTGATATTTATGAGAAACTATGCAAGCACAATGCTGTAGTGGTGGTGGATACTACCGGTCATTTCCAGGGAATAATCTCACGAAAGGATGCGGTAAAGGCAATACTTACTCGTTCTGATTGGAAGGACATTCTGGTAAGTGACATCATGACAAAAAAGGTGCTATATATTCCGAATCATGTCTCTTTGGCAGAAGCGGCGGAGACCATGCTGGAGGCTGACATTCACCAGCTGGTGGTTGTAGGTCCACCAGAGGGAGGCTCGGTCGCCATTGGCATCATCACTCTTCAAGATGTGCTGAATAATGCTATTTAACCATCAATAAAAATCGGCAGCACTAGGCTGATAGATAATATAGTGCTGGGATAAAAAAAGTTAGTGCCCTGAGTGGAGAGGAAAATGAAAGTAGAACCTCACCAACTAATAGATATTGCAAAAAACGTTCTAATTCAAATGGGAATTCACGACTATGAAGATGTTGAACTCACTTGGGTAATGAAAGCAGGTAATGAATGGAGAGTTAACTTTTCTTTTAAGAGAGAACTCAGTGCTTTTAAGACCGTAGCCGCTTTTGCGGTTAATGCTGTGTGATGTTTTCAAATATGGGTAACACTTTTTAAAGACAGGGTAACATCCTGGTATCCCGAGAAAGACCATAACTTCTCCAGCGGCGTCATCCAGCCCAGCGCTGAGTGAGGCCGCCGTTACCAGGAGAAATCTAAGAAACGAGATAGCTCCTTCCTCCTCCTGGCAGGTTTTCTAAATCCTCTCTGGTTATAGAACTCCTCATCATCAGTACGATGGGCTC
>SDBU01004096.1_pt1 | contig 18134 bp, 25 predicted proteins | sample 2277071 | NCBI WGS metagenome assembly SDBU01 (sample SAMN10397929, study PRJNA504765) | marine sediment metagenome | isolation source: marine sediment core GS08_GC12, 126 cmbsf | place: Arctic Ocean: Gakkel Ridge, Loki's castle | collected 2008 | reverse complement strand
AATTGGAATCATATTGTTATTATTGTTAATCGGACTACTGATAAAGTTCTCTGTTATATGAATAATGTCAAAGATGTAGTTGAAATAGATATTAGTTTGGCTTCGGCCGACCTTTCATGTGCCGGTAATTTATCATGGGGAGCAAAATTAGTATCATCTAATCCTTATGAAGGAATCTTAGATGAACTTAGAGTTTATGATGGATTGCCAGCAGATGGAATAATAGAGTTTTTATATAATAATCCATCGGGAGGCATAAATTATATAAGAACAATATCAGACGGGGTTGGTATTAGTGATTCATTATCAAGGTCGCAAGGATTTATAAGAACAATAACAGACACGTTAGGAATTACAGATAGACTTGCAAGAGCCGGTGCATTTTTTAGATCGATTGCCGATGCAATTGGAATTACTGATAGTATTAGCACTGAAGTAATACCATCAGTAATAACAGAACGAATTGAACTTGATTGCGAAATGACAAAAAATATAACATTAGATTGTGAAATGGTAAAACAAATAACGCTTGATTGTAAAATGACAAAACGAATTGAACTTGATTTGTATATGGTATCATAGGGGGTATTTATGGCAACTGAAAATAAAAAAGATGTTTTTGACAGACAATATATTGAAATAAAAATAAATACAAATCTTGATTTGACCGGTGCTGATATGATAGCTCTTTTAAAAGATGCCAATGGTAATGAAACTACGCATACACTTGAAGTAACAGATGTAACAGCCGGTACCTGCCTATTGACAATTGCAAAAGGCGAGCTTATTTCAGGAAGACTTCAGATACAACCATATGATACCGTCACTGGGATACCTGGTAAAATAGGAACGGTATATATAAATACAAGATTAAATCCTGTGATACCATAAAATAAATATAGGGAGTAAAATTATGGATGCAAAACAAATTTTAAATGACACAAACGGCAAACCCTCTTCAAAAAGAATAGCAGGATTTATTTTAATTTTTACAGGACTTGTATTTCTTTTATCAATTGGAATTTCTTCTATATTTACAATTATAGCAGATCCGGTAACGGCGCTTTCAGTAGGTACTACTATAATAACTGTGGGCGGTGCTTTAACTGGAGTAAGCGTACTTGAAAAATTAGGAAATAAATAATGGTTAATATTGTAATTTATATTATTGCCGGTTTTATAGTTGCGGGACTCATATTAACAATTAAAATTATGTCCGGAAATATAAAGGGCTATAAAAAAGAAATTGCTCAGAAAGATTTTGCAATAGAAAAGGCTGCACAAAATATAAAGGTCCTTACCGACCATCAAAGACTTATAAAGAAAATAAGAGTTAAACATTATGGATTTATTGAGAGAATCGGAAAAGTAACGGAGGATGATAATGAAGAGATTGATAATATTTTGCGTGATATTGTTACTATTAATAATCTCAGCGTGTCAAACAGAAAAGATAATACAGATTGATTATGTATTACCACCTGAACCTCAGAGACAAGAAATAATTATTGATAAAAATAATTTTACACGAAAGACAGCCGTAAGAATAATTATTTATTATGAGTACCTATTGCAGGAATGGGAAGCGTGGGGATTATCGGTTAAAAAATTAATATTGACAGAAAGTGAAAATTAGAATAAATTAAAATAGTAAACTGGGAGTTTATTAAAATGCCAAAGAAAAAAATAATTATAGACGGTGAAATCGGATGGGATGTTTACGCTTCCGGAATCAGGAAGCAATTTGAAGAAGCAGAAGGTCAAGAAGTAGAAATTGAATTATCATCTCCGGGCGGTTTTATCTCAGAAGGTCTAACAATTTCGAATATTATAAGAAAGTATAATGATGAAATTGCAAAAGTTGAAATAATTATGATGGGCTTAGCGGCATCTATGGCATCCTATATAATGATGTCAGTTCCAAAAAATCAAAGAAAAGCCTATGACGATGCAATCTTTATGATCCATAATCCCTGGAGTTTTCAAGTCGGGGATTATAGAGACATGCAAAACGAAGCTGAATTTCTAATATCAATAACAAATCATGTAGCTAAAAAATATTCTGATAATACAAAAAATTCCCATGATAAAATAAGGGAATTAATGGATACGGAATCCTGGTATTATGGAGAAGAAATGAAAGACGCAGGTTTTATTGGAAAAATTATTACAAACAATACTGAAAATAAATCAAGTAATAAATCAGAGTCGGTTAATCTTGCAAAGTTAAAAGTAGAATCTCTTTTCAGTAAAATGCAGAAATCTGAAAAAGCTAAAAAAGATATTGAACGAGCAGTTGCGCTTTTACCCAAAACAGCAATTGAAACTCCCCAAATTAAATTATCGATTGAAGGAGCAGAAAAACTCGCAAAGCTTATAGACACGATAGATGATGAACAAAAAACAAAACCTAACACGGAGGTAAAAAGAATGACATTACAAGAATTACTTGCACAGAATCCAGAAGCTAAATTAGAGTTTGAAAATCTAATTATAACAGCTAAAGGAGACGGTGAGAAAAAAGTACAAGATAGAATCGACGCTGTAGTTCCTTTTTTAAACAACGATGCTTATAAAGGGATTGAAACTTTAGTCAGCGAAGTGCTATCCAATAAATCAGACATATCAGCTCTTAAGGCTGCAATTGCATCATTTGATATGATGAAACAACAGAATAAAAGCAAGGCTGCAAAAAAAGACACGGATGACATACCGGATACTGATCCATTAAAAAGTGGCTTACCTAAAGAAAATGGCGAAGTAGAATCTGAAGAAGATTTTCAGGCTGCGATTGCCAGAAAAAAGGGAGGTAAATAATGTTTAGTTTAATGATGTTAAATTTACTCATGGCCGTACAGGCTCGGGCTGATATAGACACGCGGCCTTTTATTTTGGCTGGGAATCCTGTTGCACTCAGAAAAGATGACCAGACAATTTGGCAGGACGGAGGACGGAGCTCAGTTCTCGAGTCCGCGACTTTAATGGCCGTTAAGGGTTTTACTATTGCAACCGAAGGAACTCCAGGCGGTACTAATACTGGAGACGGTACCGTGACAGTAGTTGCAAAACTTGCAGACGGTAAAAACTTAATTATAGGCGACTATAATCTCGAAGTAACCGGTGCGGGTGTAGACGGCAGAGTACCCGGCGCAACAACTCCAGGAACTAACACTGGAAATGGAACCGTAACTGCACTTGCAATAGTAGCTGGTGAATTTCCTAAAGTTGGAGACTGGGTATTGACTTGTACAAATGCGACCGAAGGCGGTACAGCATCAGGAACAAACGCATTTACCGGAACCGGTAACGGTACTTCAAGCGCAATCACAACTGGAGTAAACGCCATTGCAGGTGATTATATTATTCTTTGTATCGATGCCACAATATCAGGCTCAGAAATATTCAGTGTGACCGATCCAGATGGCGTACATCTTGCAGATTTGACCGTTGGCGTTGCATACTCAAATACACATTTGGGACTTACTCTTACAGACGGCACAAGCGACTTTATTGTAGGTGATTTTTGGACCATGACAATGGTAATTGAACACGGAGGATTGTTTACACTAACAGATCCGGACGGGGTGGATGTAAAAGAAGATATAGTATTACCCGGTGGCGCAGGTGGCACGGTTGCCGTTGAATCAGGTGGTATTAGTTTTACAGTTACAGATGGGTCAACCGATTTCGCAGTAGACGACGATTTTACTATGGCAATAGCAGCAGCGGAAGGCGGAGTATGGAAATTAGAAGATCCGAACGGCAATTCAATTGCAACCGGTCTAACTATGGGCGGAGTGCCACTCGGAGCAACTGTCTTTAATGTAGGCGGGATAACCTTTACAATTACAGACGGGGCAACCGATTTTATAGTCGGTGATACTTTCGCGCTTACGGTAACATCTATTAAAAAATGGACACCATACGATCCAGCCGGTGTACATGGTGAACAAATTCCAATGGGAATTTATGACCCGGAAAGCACAGTGGGCGATATTACAGCAGCTGCATTAATTGCAGGTGATGTTGTAGATATGCCTATACTTATTGAAGGCGCACGATTTGACCGCGATAAATTAGTATTTGAAAATAGCGGAGCATATACAGATTTAGTTTTAGGAACTACTCTAACAGTAGAAGAGCATCTTAGAACTCTTGGCTTAGTTGCAGAAAATACAATTGCAGGTTCTGCAGCAGAAAACGTATAACGGAGGTAAAATATGTCAACACCTAATGCAACAGATTTTTATAGTAGATTTATGGTTGAAATGTTTGACGAGCGCGATGTTCAGGCAACCCCGCGAGCGTTTCAAGCATTTTTTGGTAATCCACTCGGAATGAGTAGGACGGTTTTTTCAGAAAATGAGGCAACTGTTGAAATAGATATTCTCAGAGCAAATGGGGAACGTCTATCGGCTATGATCCACAGGGGTCAAGTAAGTGACGATGTTTCAAGACAGAAAAACGTCACAGAACAAAAGGGAACTAATATCGTAAGGGTCTATCCGCTAATAGAAGAAGAGGGGAATATAAATTCTACTCAACTTTTAAAAAGGATACTCGGAGACAATCCATTTGCAAGAAGAAAGCAGATTGACAGAATGAGAGAATTAGCGCGCGATATTCATTACGATCATATTAGAAAAATAGTAAGAACAAATGAACTTCTTGCAAGTAAATCAATTCTAACTGGTCAAATGCCTGCTATTATTGGAACTACTAACACAAGCTTGATTTATGATTTTTACAGAAAAGCAACTCATGATTATAATGTAACTAACAAATGGGATTCAGGCTCTCAAACCATACTTGCCGATATAGACGACGCACTTGATTTGATTCGCGAAGATGCATACATGAAAGCAAATTTCATGGCCCTTGGTAGCGGCGCCATGAATGCCTTTATTGCCGACACCGCTGTTAAAGCACTTGCCGACAATAGAAGATTTCAATTGATCGAAGTTAATTCAAATCCCGTACCATCAAAATTTCAAAGATTGATTGATGCAGGATGGACGGCAAGAGGCCGCCTAATGACTCCAGCGGGTAGGGTTGTATGGATGTTCACTAACGATGATATTTATACAGATTTATCAGGTACTACTCAAAATTATATGCCAACTGATAAAGTATTCTTTATTCCAGTTGAGGCAAGAATGGATCGATATTACGGTCCTCGTGACAGGTTGCCGGTAACATCTCAGGAAGCAGCATGGTATAATGAACAGTTTGGTTTCAACATGGAAGTACCTCCTATGCCTCCTAACGTTGAAACTCAAAACGGAATAATCGTACCAGCATCATTTTTCAGTGATGCATATGCTCCGGATGGTAAAAAAACCGTAGTATTAAGAACACAACAGGCACCGATTTTCGCAACTACTCAAACAGATGCAATTGTCGTTCTGGGAGAGGTGGTATAATGGATGTACCAAAAGGAAAAACATTTTACATAGGAAAAAAGAAACTAAGAGCCGGGGTTGAAATACCGGCTTCATTAGAATCAAAGGCCACTGAGATTTTTCTTAATGATAAAACAAAAGCAAGAGACAAAATAAGGAAAACAAAAGCCGAAGCAATAGAAAACAAAGCAAAGGCAAAGGCCGAAGCAATAGAAAACAAAAAAGGCGATATGCCGATAGATGATAATCCGATTTTATCGGAAAGTGAGAAAAAGAAATAATGAGATTGCGTACACGTGCGATTGTAGATTTAAAAAAACAAAATCAGAGAGATTGGGGAACGAAAGTAATTTATCAAGATCCGGATGGAAATACTTATGATGAGGATAATGAAACCGGAGAAGAATTACGAACCCTGCAAACTCTATACGATCGCCGTGTCGAAAATCCGGACACGGGTGAGATTATTACAATACATGAACCTGTAATAGTTCAAGCCCGGTCCAGTTTATCGAGAATTCCGAAGCCTGGAGAAACATGGCATATCAGATTTCCATTAGATCCAACGGATGAGGATACACTATCCGATTATACATTTAATATTGACAGGTCAATCGAAGGCGGAAACTCACTTGGATTTTTAAGAATCTATCCAACGAAGCTGGTGCAATCATGATGAAATTCAGAACAATAAAAGCAGCTGTAAAAACATTACTCACAGATAGTGCATCGAGTCGTTATACGGTAGCCGGATCACAAAGACAATCTAAATCAGCCGAAGAAGTTATTGATAATAGCAGATTGATTCAAGTTTATTATCAGCGTGGCATGTTTCCGAACCGTGGAGGTTCTATTAGTTATGGAGTCAAAGACCATGAAATAACTATAAAAATTTCCTTCACAGTTTCAAAAGCTGCATCGGGAGATATTGCAACTTTGAATAATTCAGAGTCAACAGCTGGACAGATACAAACAGCAATTGCCAATATAGCTTTTGCAAGTGATTTGTGTGATGATTCAATCGATGAACTTTTTGATATTGTATATCAGGTTATAATGGATGCAAGAAATATTAATTTAGGTTTATCGGCTGACATAGTATCTAACAGATGGATAACAGATTTTCAAAAAGACGATCCGTTACCCAGGGGTGAATTGATTGTACTTACCGGTTCTTGTAATTTAACATGCAAGGCAGCCGAAGATGTGACAGGTGAGACACCAAAAACAGGAATTATTATAGACACTGATTTAGAAATAAAGGATGACCTCGGCGATAATGCCGGCGTATTGGTCGATCCTACAACATAACAGGAGGTAAATTATATGAGTGAAATTGTAGCCACTAGTTTAGCGGCGGGCGTTACAAGTAGCGTCACAAATACACAATTTAAAATATCCGCTGAAGTTGTGCAGCGCAAAATATTAATAATCGGCACGGGCGATCCTTTAAAAGAGGCTGGAATAAGTCTTAACACTCCCATACCAGTTACAAGTCCGGAAGATGTCGGTAATCTAACCGGATTCGGATGGATGCTACATAGACTTTCAGAACAGGTATTCAAAGGCTCAAAAAATTCAATTGAGGCATGGATAATAATGCAGGCTGAGGATGCAGGGACAGGAGTACAGGCAAGTGGTGAAATTGATTTTGTCGGTTCTTCGGGAGTACTTGCAGGTAAGATATCGTTATATATTAGTGGTATATTGAACAGGCCTGTAGAAGTTGCCGTAACCGATGCCATGACAGACGCTAATATAGCTGCCGCAGTTAATACAGCAATAAACGCAATTAAAGAATTGCCGGTAACGTCATCAGTATTAACAACAGTAGTTACTATTGATGCGAAATCGGTTGGTACCTGGGGTAATAATATATCTATTGCTTTCAATTTAAAACAAGGTGAAGAGTTACCTTTTGGAGTTACCGCGGCAATCACAGGCATGGCAAGCGGAGCAGGCGTCGAGGTTATAGCAACAGCGCTTAATTCGTTAGGCATCGATGATAATGCAAATGAAAACTTTTTTACAGATGGTATACATGGCTATGGAGCAGATACCACAAGCCTTGATGTAATACTTGCATATATAGGCGCAGGCAATGACAAAGTCGGATGCTGGTCTGAATTAGTACACAAACCGTTTAGATTTTTAACCGGTGATGTTGTAGCGGATTCCGCAGGACTAACAGCAATTAGAGCAATAGGGGACGGCAGAAAAACAGACCGCGCAAATGGTACGGTCTCGGTTCCTGGTTCTAATTCACATCCTGAAGAAATCGCAGCTCAAGCGATGGGAATAATGGCAAGAATAAACAACAAAATAGCTGGGCAAATGTATGTAGATTTAATCCTTGAAGATATCGATCCGGGAGACACAGCTGATAGATGGTCTAGTTTATATCTAAATAGAGATTTGGCTGTTAAATCTGGTATAAGTCCAACTTTTGTTATATCTGGAAAAGTAGTATTGCAAAATGTTGTAACTTATTATCATCCAGATTCTGTACCTCAAACATCAAACGGATATAGAGAAATGGCAAATATAGCATTAGAGCAAAATCTACTCGACAGTCAATTCAAAACATTTAATACAGAAATTTGGAAACGAATTAAGATTGTCGAAGATGCAACAAAAGTCGGCAATGCTGTTGACCGAGAAAAGGTGCGTGATATTGATTCTGTTATTGATGCAAATATAGCCTTAATTGATGCATGGATGAACAACGGATGGTTATATAATGATACATTTCCAAAAGAACAATTAAAATCCAATCCTCCAACTGTCAGGAGTGGAGGCGATGGTTTCAATAATAAAATAAGCGTTATATTAAGGGGCATTGGAAATATTCTGGATAATGAAACAGAGTTTGATGTTTCAATCGCAATATTAAGTTAAAGGAGGGATGAATGATAATTTATATTTTATTAACTTTGATAATAATATTAACTTTATCAATATATAATACTAAAAAGCCAAAAGATGATATATTCAAACATGTACATTTGCAATGGCACGGTGATGCATCCGGTTCAGTTAGAAAATTAACATTATCAGGAATAACATTTGACGTGTTATCCGATTCTAATTTCAATCAAACTGGTTCGCAAACAGAAAACGATAGAATACCAACTTCAGGAAATTCATTTCAGAAAAAAACAAAAAGAATAATGAAGGTTGAAAGTGTGATTGTAAAATGTGACCCGAACACAAGAAATACTTTAGAAGCATTAGCGGATTCATTAGAGGATTTTTCCATGTCATATACAACCGCAGATGAATCTGTTTTTAGGGCTAAAGGATCCATCGAGTTTGAAAGCGTAGAGACAGAAGAAAATCGAGGTACAATACAATTACATCCAAACGCGAAATGGGAGAAGTTTGTAGCATAGAAAAGAGTGCTGATTATTTTAGCACGATGAATAAAAATATATTGGAGAGTATATGGGAAAGCTATCAAGTGCAATAAATAAATTAAAAAAGTTAAAAGAAAATAGGGCCGAAGATTTACCTATTAGTGAAGATTCAGCCCTTGAACAGATTGTTGAAATACTGGATTATTATGACATTCCATTTGAAAGACTTGAAGAAGAGAGAAGAACAGAAAAAGCAGGTGACGGACTTCTTGAATCTTTGATAAAATATTTTAGAAGAGGGCAACTTTCAATACATAAAACAGAAAACGGAATATTAAATGTAATTCAAACTACTCAATCGGGCTCAACGATCACATATGTAGAAATCAAAGCCAAACATAAAAAAGTAATGGATAAATATGGAGACGAGGTTTATAAACGTAGTTATGCATTTTTAGGTTCTCTATGTGGACTTGGCTCTGATGCTATAGAGCAATTAAAGACAGGCGGCAAGCAAAACGATCTTGCATGCGCAGAGATTTTGGGCTTCCTTTTTTTATTAGTATAGGAAAAGATAAGAACGGTAATAAGATAAGTATCTTTTCCGAGATAAATCAGTGGATGGGAAATATGTACTGTGACCATCAACCTATAAACGTGATTGAAGAGATGACGTATAACGATTTAAAATACTGGAATAAATGGCATGAGATTATACAAAAAGAATACGGTAAAACCATACCAAAAGGAAAAAAAGGAAAAAAATAATAATGCCTGATTATGCTATAAATACACAGTTTAATGCACGTGATAGATTGTCCCAGGCTTTTAATAAAATGGGTAATAAATCTCGTGATTTTGGCAATCGTGCAAATAGGGCATTTAATAAAGCATCCGCTTCAGGTTCGAGATTTGGTGATATTATAAAAGGCATTTTAGGTGCTCAATTATTAAGACGTGGCTTTCAATTATTAAAAGAAGGACTTGGAAATTTTATTACTCAGGCGAGTTTAATAGAGGACGCAACGGCAAATTTTACTCCGCTTATGGGTAGTGTAGAAAAAGCAACAGAATTGGTAGACGCATTAAATCAAGAGGCTGCAAGCACACCATTTCAATTTGAAGGAATATCAAAAATAGCATCTCAATTATTACCTGTTATGAACGGATCAATAGAAGACACAATTGATACATTTAGATTGTTAGGCGATACGGCCGGCGGAAATATGGAAAAACTTACATCTATAACCAGGGGTTTTACAAAAGCCATGTTACTTGGTAAGCCGGATATGGAATCACTAAAAATGATTGCTGAGGCTGGAGTTCCAATATTTACAGAAATGGCAAAATCAATGGGTATAACAACAGATCAGCTTTTTGAAATGTCAAGAGCGGGATTAATAACAAATGCAGATTTGACAAAAACATTTCAGGATATGACGAGCGAGGGCGGCTTGTTTTTCAGAGGCATGGAGATAGCTTCATTAACATTAACCGGTAAATTATCAACATTAAAAGATAATATAAATCTTGCGTTTGGGGCTATCGGTACGGTAGCACTTCCAATAATAAAAAGTTTTGTTGATACCGGGATAGAAGCTGCTCAATCAATTGTAGCGTGGGCAAAAGCTAATGAAAAACTAATACAAAGTGGGTTAGAACAATTTATTTTAGTAGTTACTGGAATATTTGAAACACTAGGACCGCCAATTGATAACATTATAAAAGCCATTCAAAAGGTTGGTAGTGTTATATTGGATATAATAGGAACCGTATTGAGTCCGTTTATAGATACAAATAAAACAATGAAAGAGGGATTCGAAGAATTTGCAGGAGTGCTGGATATTGTAGCCGGAGTTATTGATGCTTTTGCAGAAGGAATTAGATTTTTAAAACCTTTAATTGTACCATTAGTAACAGTGTTAGGCATATGGACAATAGCACAGTGGGCGTTAAATGCAGCAATGACAGCAAATCCAATCGGTTTGATTGTCGTCGGCATAGCTGCATTTATTGCATTGATAGGCATATTGGTAACAAATTGGGACGCAATCGTCAAAGCTATTGGTGACGGAATTAATGACATTTGGAACTGGTTTTCAGGATTATTGGATAATCCATTTTTTGTAGCTATAGGTGTTATATTTCTACCGTTTATAACAATTCCAGCTTTAATAAGAAAACACTGGGAACCTATAAAACAATTTTTCCTTGATATTTGGAATAAAATATTAGTTCCATTTGGTATATGGATAGGAGAAATCTTTGGAGGAGCTTTTACAGCAGTTGCGGATGCTGTAATTGTTGCATGGAATAAAGTTGGCGAAGTATTCCAGTGGATATGGGATAATGTAATAAGCCCGATAGTTGGATTTATAAGTGATGCAATAGGAACAGTAGATGAGTTTTTTAGTGGTTTCGGTCCAAATCTCGAAGTTAGAAACTTTTTAGAACAAAAAAAATTAGAACAAGAAAATGCAGAAACTGCACCTAACGAAACAGCACCTAACAAACAAGAAGCAGAAGCAAAGACATTTAGCTTTTTGGGTAGGCTTGATATTTTCGGAGCTCCGGACGGGTCAACAGTATCACAGGATGAAAAATCAACTCCTGGAATAGACTTGAATCTATTAGGAGTTAATCCATGAGTTGGCAAGATAGAGTAAGACCAGAAATTAAATTCACATCTCCGGAAGGGAATGAGTTTACAGCTCTATGGCAAAAAAACAGAAAACCAATTGAAAAAAAACTTGGGATATTTAATTATCCAAAATTGAATGGTTCTATTGTTCAGGATTTAGGGATAAATGGAACTTCATATCCACTAACGATATATTTTACAGGACTTGACCATGATAGACAAGCTGCTAAATTTGAGAAAGCATTTGCAGAATCCGGGACCTGGCAGGTAACACATCCTATAGATGGTGATTTAATATTGCAGCCAGTATCAATCAATCCAGACCAGAATCCAACAGATAATGGAACCTATACTTTATTTCAAACAGAGTGGATTGAGCCGATAGTAGAAGATGCAATAAAATCAATTTCTGAATTATCAGCAAAAGTAAAAAGATTACAAATTGATTTAAATATTCAGGCAGCTGATCAGTTCGGTGCTACTCAGGCAAGCGCTGCAGAAAAAATATCCGTAATACAAAATGTTAGAAAATCAATAGTTGCATTTCAAAACTCTATGAAAAATATATATAATAAAGTATCGGCTGTGGCTGCTAAAATATCAGCAATAAGAAATCAGATTGAATCTACTATTACTCAAACAGTTATAAATATTGCAGCTCTTGCAGGTCAAATAAAAGAGCTTGTAACTTTGCCCGGTTTAATTATAACCGATATAAAATCGAAAATAGAAAGTTATAAACAAATGGCAAATGATATATTTAATTTATCACCTGATGGTACTAATTCATCTGATAATAATACAGTATTAGTACAAGAGATTTTTCTATCATCTATTTTGTCATCTATGGCCGATAACGTGACTCTTGCAGATTATGAAACACGAGAGCAGATAATTGACACTATAGAAGATATAACAGAATTATCGAATATCATAACGGATGGTCTTGACTCTGTCATGGAAAGTTTTTCAAGTAATGATTTTGATCTACAATATTATTCTCAATCTGATAGTTTTTCTGCAGCGTCAATTTTACTTGCTAATATGATAGCATATTTATTGCGCGTATCATTCGATTTAAAAGTTGTAAAAACAATCAGACTTGAACATGATAAAACGCCTATTAGAATTGTATTAGAACAATATGGAGAATTAGGAGAAAATGATATTTTATTAGATTTTTTTATTGCAGCAAATAAATTAAAGGGAAATGATATTTTAATAATCCCAGGTGGCAGGGAGGTTAGAATATATGTCTGAAATATTATCAAGTCCTACGCCTGGCTTTCGTTACGAGGTTTCATCGGGAGAAAGGCTGGCAATTATATCTACTCAAGCATACGGATTGCAGGATTTCTGGAAAGACATATGGACTGCTAATCCTTATCTTAATGACAGGCATTTACAGGAGGATGGATCTCCGACTATTTATCCGGGTGATATTTTAATAATTCCTGAGATAATTGAAATCGAGGAAGAAGAACCAGAGCGAAAATTAACTGGAAAAGAAGACGATGAACTAACAATCATGATAGGGGATAAGGAAATTAAAACATTTTATTCAAGTCTTTTTAGGACTATGGATACCGGAGCGGACGGTCTTGTTTGTTCGGTTGCATGGATACCAGGACTGGACAAAGAGTTAGACGCTTTATATTTGCCTGCTACATTTCCAAAGGCTGAAATATTTATTGGAAATGATTTACAACTGAGAGGTTATTTATTTACTCCTCGACCTAAATTATCAATATCGGGTTCGATTTTAGATTTAATGATATTTTCAAAAACAAAAAATTTAGTTGATTCAACAGTGGATCCGCCATATGAAAAAAATAATATTACATTAGAAAATAGGGCCAGGGAATTATTAAGGCCAAAAAATATGAGACCTGTATTTGAAGTTGAAACCGGCGGTCAATTCGACCGGATAACAGCAAGCCAGTCGATTACAATATTTAAACACCTTGCAGAGCTTGCAGCGCAAAGAGGGATTTTAGTTTCAAATACTGAAAGAGGCCAATTGCTTTTTTATAGAGCTGATACAGAATCCGAACCAGTCGGAACTTTAAGAGAAGGCGAGCATTTCACTTTAGATTTTAGCGCTGATTATGATGGTACAAAATTATTCCATACTTACAGGGCGGTTGCGGATACTCCCGGAGGTGACGCGCAATCCGCAACCGCAACAGATGATAATGTACCAATTTCAAGAAGTATTACATTTTTCGCAGAAGATACAACGGACGGCAATATTGCAAAAGCCGCAGATTGGAAACGATCAAAAGCTTATGCGGACGCTTTGACAATAACAATACCAGTTTCGGGATGGAAAGATCCAAGTGGTAATTTACTAAAAAAAAATACATCTGTAATAATTGAATCACCTACATTATTTTTATCGAACGGTGTTAAATTGATGATTAAACGAGTAGAGTATGTAAAACGTGATTCAGGAAAAACGGCCATATTAAGTTTAACACCTTTACAGGTTTATACGGGCGAGCCGATTGAGTATATATGGAGTGTAGGATAATGACAGGAACCGTAACAGGATTTGCAATAGGGAAAAATAGAAACGGCTCAAAAAATGTAGTATTATTACAGGTTGAATTAAGAGACAAAAAAGATGTACAAACTATTGAATTGTTTAATCCTGCCGGTGATGATTCTATACCCCCTAACGGTGCAAAAGTAGTAATATTAAAAGTTTCTGAAAACTATAAAATAGCAATTGCCAATAGTGATAATATAGAACCTGTTATGGGGCAGGGAGAAAAGAAAATATATTCTCAATCAGGCGGTGTAATTAAAGCCTTTATCAATTGGCTCAAGACCGGTATACTTGAGTTAAATGGAAATAATGACTTTGCAGTTAGATTTAATGCGCTTAAAACAGGGTTTGATTTACTGGTAAGTAATTTCAACGCTCATGTTCACACGGAAACCGGAGGCACAACCAGTACACCAACCGTACCAAGTTCGGCGGATATTGATTCTGCTAAAGTTAATGAGGTTAAGATTATATGACAGCTCCAATATTATTACATAAAATTATATCGAACAAATATTTTTATCTATCGATTAGAATAATGGCCAGAATATATTCACCATTTAGATATTTTAGATTTAAAATTGACAGATTAAATCTTATCGGAAAAACTAGATATTCCGGATTTACATTTTCTTTTTTCGGATGGGACATAATACAAATAGGGGCAATTCATGAATAAAAATCGTTTTGAAGGGGATCCTAAAATAATAGTAACTCCGGACGGCTGGACTGTACAATATATCGGCGGTCAGCCTGTCATGGACCAGGGCCTTGAAAATGTAGCCACTATCTCATTATTGACAAAAGAGAATTGGGTCGGGAATATATTTCTAACTGAAAAACAGAAAATAGGTTCATCCGTTAGGCGTATATCAGCCGGTTCTATAAATATTTTAAAATTAAATGATATTAGACAGGCAGCCGAAAAAGCACTTGATATTGCTGTTTTCGGAAATGTCGAAGCGGAGGTTTTAAATCCGGTAAGTAGTTATATAAAATTAAACATATTGATTCAACCTCCTGGGCGTGATATAGAAAAATTAACGCTTGAACGAAATGGTCAGAACTGGATTAACCAGGCTTTAAATCCTGCATATAGGAGATTGAAATAATGTTTAAGATAATTATAAGAAGAATAGTAAGAATATTTAATTATTTATTCAAGAAAAGATTGGCAATAAAACCTCATTGTTTTTACCATTCAATAATAGATGAGATTTATATTTATGAATGGCAGAATATGCCGACGGGATATAGGTGGTTTTAATATGTCAATAACAATACCAACCGTACAACAAATGGTTTTAGATAATATTGCACGTATCGAAGGTGAGTTAAATCAAAATACTCCGGATAATGACAAAGCATTTAATAAAGTGCTTGCGGTTATGCATGCATTGCAGGATGCACCGATATATAGATTTGCAATTGAGCAAGCAAAACAGAATCTTGCACTTACAGCAACAGATGACGATTTAGATTTAATCGGCGCTGAATACGATGTAACAAGAGGCCTTTCAGAAGCTGCAATATTAACAGTACAGGCAACAGGTACTAATGGAACTATTATTCCTATCAATACGGATTTTGTAGGTGATGCAAATGCAATATTATATTTTTCAAATAGTTCGGAAACCGTAGCCGCCGGGGTTGCAAGCTTTAATATTACATCCGACCAGTTAGGTGTAAGCGGTAATCTTGAGGTAGGAGATACATTAAAAATAGGTACTCAGATTGCTGGTCTTGATGCACAAGTTACGGTTACGGCAATTGTAAATCTTGGAGTAGAAAAAGAAGTTGACGATGTTTATCGAGTTAAAATATTAGATGAAATTAGAACTCAGGGCGGTGGTGGTAATACAGCTGATTATCGAAATTGGAGTCAAGAAGTAACGGGTGTCGTAAGGGCTTATCCTTATTCTGGATTACCTTTTGGTTCTACCTCTACTTCAAGCCCGGCTGACAGAACTGTATATGTTGAGGCTGATACATCAATAGATCCTGACGGTATTGCACCATCAAGTATGTTAGACGATGTAAGGGATTCTATAACAACCGATCCTGACACTGGCATATCAAGACAGCCTTTAGGATTGACAGATGATACATTACATGTAGAAACAATTAACAGATTATCAATTTTTGTAGAAATAAGAAATCTAATTGTCGAGGCATCTATTGAATCACAAGTTAAATCTGATATTGCAGATGCTATAGAATTATATTTGCGGTCAATAGCTCCATATGTTCCGGGACTCGATCCGGAAGAAGAGCGCATGGATACTATAACAGATCCAACAGTTTCAAGCGTTGTGCAAGATGTTGTCGGCTCTGTTGGCGGTTCTGTCGAGGCTGTGAGTTTCGGATTATCTTCAGGAACTTCTATTGCGACTTATACACTTAATCCAGGAGAATTGACAAAATCCGGAGGTATAATATATGTCACAACGTAGTGTTTCGCGTGCTGTAATTGATGACTTATTACCTCCAGGATGGGATATAAAATCAGAAGATGACCTAGATAAATTATTAGAAGGTCTTGCAGAAAATAAAGAGGTTATAAGACTTGCATTAAATAAATTATCTAAAATACGTAATCCGCAAAAGACAGATTATTTATCTGACTTAGAAAAAGAATATGGCTTATTGACACGAACTAATTTATCAGAACAAGTTAGGCGTGATAGATTGGCTGTACGAATGTTTGAGAGGGGCGGTACTGGCTCAAAAGATAATTTACAAACGGCATTAACAAGAGCCGGTTTTGATGTTCAAGTTCATGAGAATAGTCCTGCGGTTGACCCTGCTATATTTTTAGTTCAGGCTTTTCAGATGGTTGCGGGCGATCCTGTAAATGCTTTTGCGGGCGATCCCTTTGCATATGCAGGACAGATTGGTGGTGAGCTATTAGTTAACGGGCCGATTTTCAGTCAAAGACCTCTATATCTTATGGAGGCTGGGGGCACTCCAACATCATTTGCAGGAGATCCTTTGGCATATGCAGGATATTATTTAGATGTTACAAAAATTCCTATTACTTATGAAATACCTACAGATACAGGGGACTGGCCATTAGTATTTTTTGTCGGTGGGGATGCAACTCGAAATCCGTCTGGAGAATTGACTGATATAGAAATCGCAGAGATACCGATTGAAAGAAAAGATGAGTTTAAAAATATAATTTTAAGATATAAACCGGTTCATTCATGGGCCGGATTGATTGTTATTTATACATAAAAATGGAGGATTTAAAATGAGATTTAGGTTTATGTTTCATAAAATAGGAAATTGCTGGAAGTTATTTTCTTTTAAAAAATATGAATATTATTCTGGTAATATGATTGTATTTTCATGGTGGAGATTTGGATTAGTTTTTTATAAAAAGGAGATTAGAGTATGATAGATTATTTGGCAAGTTTTACTAATACAGATGGGGCAGCTTTTCCTAATACTTTAGGAATAAATGCAACCGGGGCAGGGGCCGGTGATGGTACGGAGTTTGTAAAATTATTTGTAGATGATTTGTGGGGCGGTAGGCAAGCTCTAATGGATGCTGCAGGATTAACACCTGACAGTGTTACTGAGGCCGTTGATACATCGCAGCTTTTAGAGGCAATAAGATTGATATCCGGAGCTCCTGGAAACGGTGTTATATGGTGGGCAACCTCAGACCCTGCAGTATTAGGTGAGAGAGTATTATTATTAACAGGTCAAACAATTTTAATGGCTTCTTATCCTGAATTAGCTTTGGCGGTATATGTAGGTGACGGGAATAATGCAACGGCATCCGCATTTTATAAAACAAGTGATACTCCAGGAACGATAAGAGATACCGGCGGGGCTTATATGGTATTACCAGATTTACGCGGTTATGCGTTACGTGGTCTTGATGTTGCTGCAGCGGTCGATCCGGACGGGGCAAGCCGTGATATTGGAAGTATACAGCTTTCTGCAATGTGGGGGCATAGGCATCCACCATTATCCGATAATCATTTTTATACGCGGATTACAGGTGGTGCGGCTGATGTTGCCAGCGCTGCCGGTTCTAATACAGTTTCAATTCAATTAACAACCGGGAATCCTGTTACAGATGGCGCGCGTGGTATACCCCTATTGGCATCCGAATCCCGCATGATAAATATTGCGTGTAATTTTGGAATAAGATATTAAAATAATAAAGCCGG
>SDBU01004095.1_pt1 | contig 18135 bp, 14 predicted proteins | sample 2277071 | NCBI WGS metagenome assembly SDBU01 (sample SAMN10397929, study PRJNA504765) | marine sediment metagenome | isolation source: marine sediment core GS08_GC12, 126 cmbsf | place: Arctic Ocean: Gakkel Ridge, Loki's castle | collected 2008 | reverse complement strand
AATCCCCCCAGCCCCCTTTTCAAGGGGGAGTATGACTGTATCTCTTTACACTGCTGATGCTTTCGGACAGGATATGGCATACAAAACCACTGTCCTCCCTCTTGAAAAGGGGGCTGGGGGGATTTTCAACAACGATCCTGGATTAGATGCCAATTCAACCCAGTGGCGGTACCGCGTATCAAAACTTTATGCTTGACAGTGAGTGAAATAGCTTGACGCAAGATAACGAGAAGAAATCAATGAAAAGGAAGTATTCAATGGGAATGACATTAGTCCTGAGCGTTTTTCTTGCTGCCTCGATGTTTCTGTCGCGAGCAGTTCTGGCAGATGACTATCCCACACCAAATCCGGCGGATGATACCTCAAGCTACGGCAAGCATTTCCAGCGCAGTATGACGCTGATGGCTACCAGTACACCAGAGAAGCGGAACACTGTGCGGATTCTCTATTATGGCCAATCTATCATGGGACATAGATGGTCGGACATGGTGGATGAGTATTTGCGTGACCGCTTTCCCAATACGGATTTTATAACCAAAAATCTGGCTATCGGCGGTTTCAGTTCAGAGCGTCTGGTTCGCACTATGCACTATGATGTATTTCCATTTTATCCTGATCTCATGGTATTTCACGTCTACGGCAGTCATATCGAGTATGAGAAGATCATCAAGGAAGCGCGCAAGCGGACGACCGCTGAGATCATCATGCAGACGGATCACGCCAACAAGTGGCCGGAACACCGCGCAGATAGCTTTGGTGAGCAGGAAGGCTTGACTGCAAAGATGAACTACTGGTTTCTGCCGCAGATCGCCCAGAATTACAACTGCGCACTTCAGCCTCAGCGTGACGAATGGACGCAGTATATGCGAGATCACAACCTGGAGCCAGAGGATCTGCTCACCGACACCGTCCACCTGAATGAACATGGCAAGTGGCTGATGGCCGAACTGCTAAAACGCTTCCTGGTCTACCTGCCGGATGAGCCTCAGGATGAATGGAAGTACCTGGTGAAAACCTATGTGATCGGCGAGGACGTGAAGTGGCGGGATAACAAGTTGACGCTGGAATTCGAGGGCAACCGCGTCGTAGCTCTCGCTGCTGAAGGAGCAGGCGGCACTGCTCAAGTGCTAATCGACGGTAAGAAACCCAGCGAGTTCTCCGAATGCTACACGTTCACGCGCCCCAGTACCACCAGGAATATTGGCTGGCCGGCTATCATGAAGATCTCCTGGCAAACGCCTCCCATTTTGGAGGAATGGACTGCGACTTTTCAAGATTTCAACGCCGAACACGATGACTTCAAATTCACGGTAAAAGGTTCTATTACCGGCCCTGACGGCAGTGGTACGGGAAAGGAAAAGTTCGTCTCAAATAGCGGGCGTATTGTTATTGAGCCACAGGACTGGGCCTTCGTATACGACAAAAAAGTCTCAGATCAGCCAACTCCCGACGGCTGGACGGTGAAATGGAAAGTGATACCCATGTTCGTGGATGAATACACCGCACCTGTAGCGGAAGATCCGTCCCGGGAATATCAAACCGTTCTGGTTCAAGGGCTGGAAAACACAAAGCACATACTTGAGTTGGTGGCTACCAGCGCCCAGAAGCCGTCTATCCAGGCCATTCGCGTTTATACGCCGCCATTCAGATAACAGGAGAATCGTCCTGTGCGAGATGTAGCATTTGGACTTGACTCAGAGAGATAGGGACGGAAAGGCTTTGTGGTTATCGAGTGAGTTTTTCGTCGCCAAAACTCTTGACTTTGTGGATTACCTGCGATATAATACCCTCGTCGGATAAGATGTTATGTTGGCAGATTGCTCTGAGATGAAAATATATGGGGGTATGATTAGTACACGGCAAGTACATTAAGTTCATATATATTAATCATTTTGTGGACAGAGTCATTGAATAGCATCTCAATACAAACGTAGATTATATAGTAAAGCTTAGTCTTAGAGGGGGGAGCAAAGCATGAGAATTGGTAGCAGAACAGAAGGTACTATTGTTATTCTAAGTGTTCAGGGACGAGTGGTGGGCGATGCCAGTCTGGAATTGAGACGGGAAATCAACGGTTGGCTCTCCGAAGTACCCGAAGATCAGAAGCCCAACGTGATCCTGAACTTGAGCAAAGTAAGCATGATGGACAGTTCGGGACTTGGCGTTCTGGTTTCATCCTATACATCGGTTCAGAAAAAAGATGGCCGCCTGGTGCTGGCAGGTATGGGCAAAGGGCTTCAGAATCTCATTGCTATCACCAAATTGACCAGAGTTTTCGATATATACGAAGACGAGGAGGAAGCTCTTAAGAGTTTTTCGTAGTAGTTATCATGAGCTTCGCTCACACGCAATTATGGAAATGTCGCTGCAAGAGTGGAATTACCCGGGAGCGCGGAAATCTTGTCCGCGCTCCCGATGGCTATTTACATAGCAGTATTCTACTGACCTCCTATTGTCTCCAAAAACAACGTTAGAAATTTGTCGGCATCCACGTCAGTGCAGATACAAGCATTTGGGCTATTATTGTGTCGTATTACAGGGCGAAGGTCCGCCACTGTCATACCTGAGGTTATCTTTCCCTGCGTTTCCACCTGTACGTAGCGGCACTCGGTTTCTACAATACCAGGCTCGACAGCAATACCCACGGCCAGTGGGTCGTGCATGTAGCAGCCGGCGATACCGTAATATCCACTATAAAAATCCATATAGAAGTCAGTAATATCGCATATAAACTGCGAAAGCAGTGTGTTGAGCGGCCTTATCTTTCGTTCGATATGTGATCTTGTCAACTGGACTTGACGGGTAACATCCAGGCCTACAAATGTGACAGGAAGCCCCGAATTGACTACCACATCCGCTGCATGTGGATCGCCAAGTATGTTAGCCTCGGCTACAGCCGTCGCGTTTCCGGGAACGTTGAACGCGCCCCCCATTATTATAAGTTCCTTAACCTTTCCCATTCGTTCTGAATTCTGAATAATTGCCCGTGCGATGTTGGTAAGCGGCCCTGTTGGGATCAGGGTTATCTCATGAGGATGCTCTGCTATTATTGACAGGATCACATCCACGGCGTGATCTGATGAAACGTGGTATAGAGACGGCTCAGGGTAGCGCTTGCTTTGTCCATCGTCACCGGCTAACTTGTCCAGATTACCCAGCCCATCCTGACCGTGAACGTCCGCGCCTGTGATATTGTCAATGGGAGATGTACTGGCCGCTGATACGGTAGCAGCGAGAGGTTCGGCTTCCCCTCTGGCTACTATGGGCGGCGTCTCAGGCTTTAGGACTTCCAGTATTCTCAGGACGTTCTGAGTGCACAGATCCACGTGCACATTCCCACTGACTGTGGTTATGGCTTCCACTTTCAATTCCGGCGAGAGCATCGCCAGGATGATCGCCAGAGCGTCATCCACACCTGGGTCCATATCCAGAATCACACGCTTCATTTTTCTTGATCCCTTCCAATTTCTGTGGTAATCTATATGAGTTTTTCAGTTACGCGACAGTTGGGTTTGTAGGGGTGGGTAAATAGATTTTTGATGGAATCAAAAATCTATTTACCCACCCCTACGCGTGCTTTTCGGCATAAGTGAAAAACTCGTATTACTATAGTAGAACGCGGCTGCCAGCCCGTTTCCGTAGAACCCATTTGGAGGGATCCGATGGTCAAATTCTCTGTATCCACTGAATCCAGAGTATGCTTCAGGGATATTACAGCCGAGATCAATCAGTACGTAAAGAATAGCGGCATCCAGAGCGGCGTCTGTTGCATTTTTATCCCACACACTACGGCGGCGGTTACTGTGAACGAAAGAGCCGATCCCGATGTTGTGAAGGACATCATCACGACTTTGAGCAAGTTGATACCTTTGGAGGACAGTTACAGCCATTACGAGGGTAACTCAGCCGCTCACGCAAAATCCAGCATCATTGGAGCGTCCGAGATGCTTCCTGTGGAGAATGGACAACTGGTTCTGGGAACGTGGCAGGCGGTCTTTCTGTGCGAATTCGATGGTCCCAGACGTCGAAACGTCCTGCTGAAACTCATATAGATAACGAAACTATCAAAGCTGTGAAAGTCGTTCCCTGGACAGTTCCGACGACTCCGACGGTTTTGACGATTTCGACGCGTTCGACGATTTTGACGCCTTCGACGTATCATACAGGCTTACATCCCATGACATGGCTATCGTATGACGCTATTATCTGTTCGCCTGGCTGAATGGTCAGGAATTCGTCCTCGTCCCATTCGCCGTCTATGAGTTTTCTGATCAGCCTTATATCTCCTGGTAGCTCCTCATACTTCCAGCCTCTTTCCTTTGCCACCTTCTCTGTCTGTTCTTTGTAATTCAGAAATCTGGCGAATTTCAGGTCGATATATGCGGCACAGGAGTAGTTTTCTATCCATGATTTCTCAAATTCCATGAGGTATCTGGCATTATCTTCGCCGTATTTTTCCACGTATTCTTCGTATTTTGCCCCCATCCCACGGCCATCTTGCACTCTTCTCTCCACTTTACTGCCTGCGCGTTCCAGCCAACCGGAAGTGTAGTAGTACGTTCCCGGATTATCATTAAAATGTTTGCTATAATTCTCTTTCGATCCTAGAAAAAGGGTAACGCAGTCATGCGCCCTGGGGATGACCAATGGAATGCCTCTAGCCTGGATGCCCATAACGCCATTGCTGCACAGCGCATATCCAAGAAGGATACCATCGTATGAGCTTTCGTCAGTTTCGTCGATTTTCCTCTGAACTTCAGAGCGCAGTGTATCAGGGTTATCATGCAACCCTCTTTCCAGGAATTCTGTGCTGATAATGTTCCGTGTCTGAGCAGCGCATAGACATATTTCTCTGAACAAAACTTCACATGCGATAATCTTCAAGCGCATTTGAATTCCCCTTGTTTACTCCCAGTAAACGATACTGTTGGCGAAATCAAAAACTGGCTGTGTAGCCCAAGATTCTATCTTGGTTCTTAGCCAAATTACCCAAAAGCCAACTTAGAAAATTGGGCTACAGTCAATTCGCCAACAGTATCACTAAACACAGAAAGCCCTAGCAATTCTGCCAGGGCTTTCCACAGTAGATCCTGCTGCGTCTGCTATACCGCAATTACGTTCGCAGCCTGTAATCCTTTTGGACCTTCAATTATGTCGAACTCTACTTCCTGACCCTCCTCCAGGGTTTTAAATCCTGGAGTCTGGATGGCCGAGTAATGAACGAATAGATCATCACCATCAGTTTGTTCGATAAAGCCATATCCTCTTCGCTCATTAAACCATTTGACCCTGCCCTTACTTCGCAAAACTACATACACCTCCTGCGCAATAACAAAACCGGGCGTATGGAAACGATCACGAGCCACCAAAACTGCAAACTTAGACAGATCGCCATCACACGCCAAAACAAACTAAAGATTTTGCGGATTTAGATCGAAGCCGCAGGAGGCATGATTGAGCTTACTGCAGCTAAGAACAATCTAAGATACCTCCACAAAAACTTAAGACTGGCCATAGCATACTACAGCTACTTGCCATTGTCAAGCCTTTTTTTGGCAGAAATTGTCAAATAAAGGCTCTGATAATGGCAAAATATGACGCCGAAGCTTACCCCAGAATTTGCATAATTGACCTGATCAAAATCAGTAACTATTCACCTTTGTCGGTTATCAGTAAGCAGATAAGTCATTTGTCATCTTAGTGGCAGATAAACCGCTTGTCATTCCAGCGAAGGCTGGAATCCAGGGGTTACAGATATGTATTACGTATATATGTATGATGAACTGGTAAAATGACTGGATTCCAGCCTTCGCTGGAATGACAATCTGAGTATGTCCTACTTATGAATGGAGACGCCCGCATGGAAAGAGGTGAATAGTTACCAAAATCACAGGAACTGATATTCGCCTCTATTCCCTTCAGCTATGGCTTTCAGCAGCCAGGCCTGTGGCTGTTCAACGTCCATTTCCATACCGATGGCGAATATGCTGACGCTGTTATCAAGATTCTTCTCGCGGACGGTCTGGATGATCTTTTCCGGGTTCGTCACGCCTGCGGTGGGAAGTCCGTCCGTCACCAGAGCGATTATGTTGGGCTTCATTTCCAGTGCCCGTATCAGAACCGCCAGTAGGTTGGTTTTCGTATTCGCTTTGATATTCTGGGGTGTGTATTCATTGAGGAAATCCAGAGCGCTCTGCACGTTCTCCTTTGTCGCTGGAAGCAGGTTTGACGAATAAAAGGTGCGGGTACTTTTTGAGAATGTGATAACGTTAAAATTGTCCTTTTTGCTGTCTAGCTCAAGCAAAGAATCTTTCAAATAGTTCCTCGCCAGATTCAGTCTATTAGCTGCCCCCATGCTGGCAGAGACATCCAAACAGTAAACGATCTTGCGTTTCCCTCTGGATTTGTCCACAAACTCGACGAGCTGGCTCCTGCCGCCTTTTATACTTCGCCTGGCCCCTCTGGCACGCGAACGGAGGCCGTAAGAGTCTCCAGTGCTGAAGCCACTAGCTGCCGTTTCAATACCAGGGATGTTTGTGGCATCATCCGTTACATTCACATCCCGGTAGGCGGTTGTCCTGTCCATTTCTTTGTCGATCTTCATCTCTCTGGCGGTACGCCTGTCAACCGTTCTAACTTCGGGGTTTATATCTGGCTGTTCAATCTCCACCATTTTCCTCTGAAGCCTCGGCTCAGGGACTTTCACATTCAGATCTACAGCTATGGATCTGGTACCCTTTCTGATCGCCGCTTCCCTGTAGAGCTGGGCAAAAATCAATGCCGCCAGTACGTGAATGACTATAGATACTCTAAAAGCTATATTCGAACGAACAAAAGTCGTGTTTGAGCGCCTCATTTCACTCCCCTTAGACCATTACGATTACTCGGATGACTGCAAAATCTACCTTTACGCTCTGATTATATCACAAATCGGCTCATAGATACAGGAAAATACCGAATATTACTACTTTGTCATCTATGTGACACGGAGTATTCATGCCATTTTACGTCTGGACATGGAACTCCGTGGGATCGACCAAATCGTCAAAATCGTCCAGATCAGGAAACGACTTCGACGATTTCGACGGCTTTGACGACTTCGACGGCTTTTTAGTGAATACCTCAAACGCTATCAAGCGCCAGCGACTCTCGGCATCCACAGAGGCTCTTTACCCATTTCAGCAAAGAGCAGCTTCAAAACCAGGTCCGCTTTCAACTCAGCGTATTCAGGCTTATTCCACAGGTTATTGACTTCCTGGGGATCTTGCTGGAGGTCGAACAACTCGCCATAGTCGTGGTTATAGTAAACCGTGATCTTGTATCTTTCATTCACGTATGTTTTTACGTGAATCGTGGTGGGTTCGTGGCGATTTTCCACGATAATATGATCCCGCGCTTGCTCCGCTTCGCCAAACCAGACCTGGCTCTGATCGACACCTGTCATCATTCGGGGAATGTCGATCCCCGCTGTACCGAGGAACGTTGTGGGAAGGTCTACCAGAGTTTGCAGGGCGTCAGAACGCTTTCCCGCCGGGACTCTACCCGGGTATCTGACGATGAATGGGAGCTTGATCATATCCTCATAGTGGAAGGCGCCCTTTGCGATCAGCCCGTGCTGACCGAAGAAATGCCCATGATCCGTAGTGAAGACCACCAGCGTATTCTCCGCCAGCCCCAATTCATCGAGTTTGTCCAGGATCGTGCCAATATACTTATCCATCAGGCTGATCATGGCGTAGTAAATGGCAATATTACTGGCCAGGTCGTCTCTATCATGCAGGTGGCTGCGGAACCCATGCAACCCTTGCCCGCTTTCCCTCCACGGGGAGAAATCTGGCTTTCTCTGCTGCGTCAATTGGAGATGCGGCGGGTTATTATCGTGCTCGCCTTCGACGATAGAGGGGACGGTCAGTTCCTTCGGGTCATACATGGTGTCCCACGGCTCAGGTACCAGGTACTTTGGGTGTGGGTCAAAGAAACTCGACCACAGAAAGAAGTTCTCGCCGTCCTGATGATACTGCTCCAACAGAGCATTGGTGCGATGGGCGATCCAGGTATCGTAGTGGTACTCCTCCGGGATCAGCCATTTGTGTCTTTGCTGGGTGTTGTTCCCTGTGGGAGGGCGGAAATAATCGCGCCAGTTCATACAGCCGTTCTCCTCCATCCAGAGGGCGTAATGCTGGCCCACGTGCGCCTCGTCTGTGTGGTTGCGAGCCAATTCAACGTGCTCGAATCCGTAGAAAGGCCCGCTGAACTCCCGCCAGAAGTCCAGGTCCTGCATGATTGGGTAGGATTCCAGAGACGGAAATTCATCCGTTCCGTGCAGTTGTTGAAAATGGGCTTTGCCTACCAGGGCTGTCCTGTATCCCGCTTCGGAAAAGTTTTCCCCTACTGTGTGTTCATCTTCGGAAAGTTTTGTCCCCAATGACCATGCTCCGTGCTGGCTGGGATACTTGCCGGTGATAATGGATGCACGCGTCGGCGTACAGGTGGGATTTGGGCAGTAGGCGCGTGTGAACATCGTCCCCTGTTCTGCCAGACGGTCTAGATTAGGCGTCTTGACCTCACTGTTGAGACAACCTAAGGTATTCCAATGTTGCTGATCACTGGTGATCAGCAGGATGTTTGGTCTTTCCGTATTCTTGCTCATGAGTATCATTTCTCCTTGTGTTAAAACGTTTTCCACTATATAAACTAACGTGAGTTCGACATAAGAATGCTTGTCATTCCAGCGAAGGCTGGAATCCAGTCATTTCACCAGTTCATCATACGGGTATATACGTAAGTGCATATCTGTAACCACTGGATTCCAGCCTTCGCTGGAATGACAATTCTCCGCGAGTGGCGCCAAGATAGCGGTATTATATGAATCTTTATATCGAACTGACGTTAAACTATGCGGATCATGAACGATAACCGTTCATTTTCTGAAGACTATAGAACGATAAATACAAATCCCGTCATCCGCGAACAAGCGGCTATAGCAAGCTATCATAGCTATTAACAGGTGATCCCACTCAAATGGTATGGAACTTGCTATATATGTTTGCTATGACAAATAGATTTCCATCTTTTTTGAAAGGGTATCAGACATGAACGAAATAGTACGCATCATCTGGTTCGCTGTTAATGGTCTTCTGCTACTTTCAGCCACCGGGATCATAATTAGCAGTCTTACGTCGAAGCTCAAAGAGGCAAGGGAGACGAGCACAATATCCGAGGCATCGTCTTTCATCGCTTGATAATCTGCTGAGGTCTTCACAGGCTGTGGCAGATAAACATCGGTTAGGCCCTTTGTGCATTGTTTAGAGTCTACGAAATAGGGCAAAGCCGTTTTTTTCCATTATTTCGTTTTTCCAGTAGAGGTTGCCCCCAAAGATACCCTCAAACCTGTAGCCCTGCATCTCCCCAATCTTCGGTCGGCCAATTATAATCAGATCCGGCTGTGCTTCAAGAATGGCATCCATGTCCTGAATTCTGATGCTATTTTTCGACCACAACCAGAACGATGGGTTATTTCCATTGTTATGGTTATCGAAGATATTCCTATCAAAGTATGGCTGCACTGTGGTTGACCAGAAACTCGTCGCGTAGATTTTCTTATCCTCCAGCTCATTTGCCCTTATATAATCGGCAATTGCCTTACCAGATGAGTAAGTTCCGTTAAAATCGTGGATGGACGCGCTTGTTGCCCAATACACCTGAAACCCCAGAACCAATAAGATAGATAGAACGACAAGTATCCTATCCCAGCCTGGCATTCTGTTGAACCGCCGCTCATCTTGCTCCTGGAAACTAAGCCACATAACAAAGACCCACGTCATAAAGACGACGCCCTGATGCCATTTATTATAGTACTTTATCGAGAACAGGACAAATATCGCCAGATTTGAGGTTAGATACAGCAAAAGCAGTTTTTTCCGCCAGAACCATATTATCGAAATGAACAGGACAATCGCCGATATAGGGGCAACCTTCGTCATGGAAAGGTTCAGCACTCTGGGGGTCAATTCAAGAAAATGACGGATGCTAAAGTTATAACGCACTGCAAAGCTGGAATCCTTCGGCTGCCATAACTGAATGACGATCAGCGCTATTGCCGCCACAAATACCGCATACGCCTTTATCTGCCTGACTATCTCCTCCCTGCTCAATTCAGCCCGCATTCTGATCAGATCCACCAGGTGAACAAACATGATGGACATCGCCACCAGAGTGGCAAATATACTGGAATTCGCCAGCAGGCAGGCGAGTATGGTGAACGCGTATATTTTTTCCACTTTCTCTCTATACATTATCGCTATCAGGAACAGCAGTATGGGCACAAGCGTATAATTTCTCGCGATGACGCCATACTGGTAGAAGAGGAAGTAGGAGAACGGGAGAAATATCTTCACGATCTTCGGGAATGGGGAATGACGCAGGAAAATATATACGCCCGTTATGGCAATTAGTATGGATATAACACTGATGGAGCGATACGGCAGAATCCTGCTGGGCAGCATCAGTATAAGATGCCACAGCGGCGGATGCCCCTCGTAATGGAGATTTTTGAATAGCAGGTCAAATAAGCTGGAATCCCTCGCCAACAGCCATGCCTGAGCTTCGTCAGCCCACGGCTCATGCCGCGAAACGACAATAATGATCAGAATCGCATAGACTAAAAATACCAGGCACAACAGCCAGTTTTCCCTGAGATTTCTGATCATTCAATCCACCTCATTGTAGTTTTTGGAAATATGACGAGAATATTATTGCATAATCGCGCCAGCAATACCAGAGAATAATCTCAGGGAGAAACAGCTTGCCAGAGACAGTAAAAAGAGGTATGATCACCTACAATCCAATAACCGTAAGGAGAGAACTATGAGCGCAAAACCAAATATCGTTATAATCATGACCGATCAGCACCGGGCCGACGTATGCGCCCGCGAGGGATTTGCTCTGGATACAATGCCTTATCTTGATCAACTGGCGACTCAGGGTGTGTGGTTCAACCGGGCATATACGGCGTCACCCACCTGTCTGCCTGCCCGGGTGAGCATGTTTACAGGACGATTTCCCACCGCCACGAAGATATATTCCAACCAGAACGCCGGCGTCGTGTACGAAAAGGATCTGATCGACGTGCTTTCCGAACAGGGCTACAAGACGGCTCTTTGCGGCAAGAATCACTCCCACGTCAAAGCCGATAGATTTGACTATTTCTCCCATTATGGGCACGGCGGCGGGCAGGGGGAAGATCGCACTGAGCAGGAGAAAGCCTTTGACCAGTATCTCAGAGACCTTCATCATCGCGCTGATATGAAGCCAGCGCCGTTCCCAGTGGAGTGTCAGGGGCCCTATCGCGCCACGTCTGACGCCATGAATTGGATCGATGGGATTGAGGACGATCCTTTCTTTCTGTTCCTGAGCTTTGCTGAACCGCATAATCCCTATCAAGCGTCAGAGCCATACTTCTCCATGTTCCCGCCGGAGTTTCTGCCACCTACTCTATCAAGTTTTTTTGGCTCCTGGAAGGACAGGGGCTTTAAATACCGGTTCACCAGAGAACTTGGACAGCGCGCCTTTCCTGATTACGACGAACAGGTCCCGCGAGCGCGAGCGAACTATTTCGGAATGCTGCGGCTCATCGACGACCAGATAAAGCGATTTGTCCAGTTCCTCGAGGCCCGGAATCTTCGCGATGACACGATCGTCGTGTTCGTGGCGGATCATGGCGACTTTGTTGGCGAATATGGTATGGTTCGCAAAGGGCCGGAACTGCCAGAGTGCCTGACGAGAATTCCCATGATATGGACTGGGCCTGGGGTCATTTCCAGCTCACAGCCGCACGAAGCGCACGTTTCGCTTGTTGACGTTATGTCAACGCTCTGCGAAGCCACCGGCGTGCCGCTGCCGAATGGAGTTCAGGGACGGAGCCTGTGGCCGCTTCTGACTGGCGACGACTATCCGGCAGAAGAGTTTGCCAGCGTCTATGTGGAGCAGGGAATGGGTGGGCTTCATTATGTAGAGGGTGACGAACTGGTCGATCCTGTGGACGACGGCCTGAGCCCAGCCATCTCGTTTGACTGCCTGAACAGCCGTAGCCAGAGCGGGATCATGCGCATGGTTCGCAAAGGTGACTGGAAACTTGCTTATGACATGCAGGGACGCGGGCAACTGCACAATCTGATTGACGACCCGGTGGAACTGGAAAACCTGTATGGCAGACCGGAAGTGGCGCACATCCAGATGGAGATGCTTGAGGAACTGCTGGCGTGGTCGCTTCGGGTTCAGGACCCGCTGCCGCTGCCCGTCAGAAGATACGTAATGAAAACCGACCCGAGAAACTATTGGTCGCCCTATCGAACGCGCTAATAAGCCGTTAGCGGAGGTTAATAAGGAGGATTTGCCTGCCTGGCGGGTGGGAATACTCCGCCCGATATTCTGGCATCGCAGGTTGAGGAAACCCGGAGGCTGACCGATAAACCTCTCGTAATTAACCTGATCACCTCCGACGTTGCAGAGCAGGAGACAAATTATGAAGAAGCGTCCAAACGTACTACTGATAATCCTTCATGACCTGGGTACCAGGCTGGGATGCTACGGTGAGATATCGGTTCAGACTCCCGCAGTGGACGGTCTGGCCGCAGAGGGTGTCATTTTCCGTAACCATTTCTGCACAGCGCCTTTTTGCAGTCCCAGTCGCGGGGCTGTATTTACCGGGAAGTATCCACATACCAATGGCCTGATGGGCCTCGTCAACCTGGGATGGAATCTCCCTGATCATAATACCACACTGGCGGAAATGCTCGGCGCGGCAGGATACGACACGTTTCTTTTCGGTTTGCAGCATGAGAAAAAGAACCCGGCGCACCTGGGGTTTCATGAGCATCACATACCACAGAGCAACCTGGGACGAGGTCTCATGTCATGCGAGAACGTTGCCCCTATGGTATCGGACTTTCTCCTGCAGCGAGGAAAATCCGATGAGAAGCCTTTCTATGCACGCGTAGGGTTCTCAGAGGTACACAGGCGCGGCGCAAACTTTTTGGGATACGGACAGGATGATTCCGATCAGGTAGTCGTGCCGCCTCATCTCAAAGATACGCGCGGCGCGCGGGAAGATCTGGCTATGCTCCACGGCTGCATACGCTTTACAGACGGGGCGGTTGGCGGCATACTGGACGCGCTGGAAGAATCTGGCATTTCGGAGAACACCATCGTTGTCTTCACCACCGATCACGGCATCGCGTTCCCCAGAGCGAAGGCGACGCTTTACGATCCGGGCTTGCGCACGTCGCTGATCGTCCGCTGGCCGGCTGGTATTGACGGTGGAAAGACGTACTCAGAGTTGATAAGCAACATCGATCTATTGCCGTCGCTGCTGGAGGCGGCAAGCGTGCCTGTGCCGGATGACGTCGAGGGGCGCTCCTTCCTGAGTCTGTTGCGTAGCGGGGAGTATATCCCTAATGAATGGATCTTTGCGGAGAAAGGCACATCTCCGGGCGACTTCAAGCGGTGCATCCGTACCCATCGGCACAAGTATATCCACAACTATGACGCCGGGCCAAAACTGCTTCTGCCAACGGACATTGAGCAGAGCCTGACCCGCCGGGATATGGGCGATGAGCACCTGGAGCCGCGCCCACTTGTGGAACTCTACGATTTGGAGAAAGCCCCGTGGGAGATGGAAAACTTAGCCGGTCGGCCAGAACTGGCGGACGTGGAGAGTGATCTGGCATCCCGGCTGCACGACTTTATGGAAGAGACAGACGATCCTATCCTGCGCGGCCCTATTCCCCGGCCGCCGGAGGAGGCGGAGATCATCAATCGTATCTGGAGTTCTATAAATAAGCGCACTGGCAAGGGAACGTAGTAAAGGTTGTTAAGAATAACTTCCCGCTCTTGAGATAATGCACAGTCAAATAATGGAATTGGTATCAGATGACGCAGTGCAGGTTACACGCACGGCCGCTTAACAGCACCGGGCAGGCTCTTTCCTTTGACGACAGGGCAGTTTCCACGCACGTCAATATGTTTCTCCGGATGTGCTGTTCCGGGATGTAGGAGTATGCCCCGGCTTCCAGCGCCTCCAGGCCGCGTTGAGCCGCGACGTCGTTCTCATTCGGCCAGGCGAAATCTGGCGATGTGATGATAATCCTGGTCTGGGGAAACGCTTTGCGCAGGAGATTCACCAGATCGCTGCTCCGCTGAAATATCCCCCAGTGAACCACCATCAGACTGTAACTGGCTTTTTGTAGGGCTTTATGAGCTTCCAGGCCACCTGATACTGCCTGAACTTTGTAATCGCGCCTCCTGAGCGCACGGGATAGCCGATCTCGCACAGTAGCATTCTCCTGCACTATCAGTATGCCACCTTCATTGAGACCACTACCCAGCCACAGATCCACTGGTAGAGTTAGATTCTGCACCTTCCGCTGCTCTCTTTCCCTGGTCTGCCTGACTCTCTCCTCGACCTGCCGCACCCGTTCCGCCATATTTCTGCTTGCCGAATAATATGATCGCCCCATGATTGCATCTCCTTCGCGTGACATTCGTCATCAAACAGCATCCGTTACGCTGGTGAAATTGAAATCTCGCACCTTAATCGCTGGCACAACAGCGCCGCCGGAGAAGGTTGGCTTCGACATCATCTCCACGTTGTTCAGCATTTCCACGACGCTCTGATTGAACCGGAAATTCTTTATGCCGTAGGCAATTCTACCATCTTCGATCCAGAATGTGCCATCGCGCGTCATACCTGTGATTATTACTTCCATCGGGTCAACTACGCGCATGTACCAGAACCGCGTTATAAGAATACCTTTATCTGTAGACGCAATCAGGTCTTCCAGCGTTCCCTCGCCGCCTTCCATGACGATGGATGATGGATATGCGCCGTGAGCGTTTCTTCCGCCGCTGCCATGTCCCGTAGGTTCCACGCCATTTTTCTTAGCAGTCAATCGGTCATACACCAGATTCGCGGCCACGCCATTCTCTACCAGAGTGACAGGCTTCGTCGGTATGCCATCACCATCAAACGGCCTTCCCTGCTGAAGCGGGTGGTATGGATCACTGGTTACGGTGATCTGGTCGCCTACGACTTTCTGTCCCATTTTTCCTGTGAGGAAGCTCCGTCCTTCATCCACCGCCAGGGCGTTAAATCCGCTGAACATAAAGCTTATCAGGCTCATCGCCGCCGGTTCCAGGATAACGGTATATTTGCCAGGTGATACCTCCTTTGGATCACAACTCTCAAGCGCCTTTTCTACAGCGATCTTGCTGAGAGTTCCGGGATCAACGTCCGATGCCTTGTGAGATGACGCTCCAGCCCAACCGGCGCTGTCGTAGCTTTGAGCGGTCATGCTGAAGTCCACGCCGGAACTCTGATGAAACGCAAAAAGTCCATTTGAGTTGGCAAGGGCGCTGCTTCCGCTGCTATCAGAGAGCGCCCCGGCTGCCCGCAATCCGCTCTGTTCACACCGCTTCACAGCTTCGCTTACAGCCTGGGCGCGGTCCATCGGGGTGATCTTGTCTACCGCAGGATCATGAGCCTGTACTTCGCTGTACGTCTGCGGCCCAAGGCGAGGTAGAAGCTCATCGTCCGGCGGAGCCAATCGGGCGATCTCAATGGCGTCAGCTACCGTTTTCCTTATGGATTCGTCATCCAGCTTGTTGGTGCTGGCAGAACCCATCCGTTTTCCCAGAATGGCGTTCACTGAGAGGCCGGCGTTGTCTTCGGAGACGTTCTGATGTATATGGTTCTCCGCCAGGCGAGTCAGAGAGCTTTTATGGCTTCCCACACGGGCCTCCGTCTCATCGGCTGTTGATATATCCATCACTCTATCCAATATGTCTTTTATTTCATCGCGACTGAGCATCATATACCCCCCTTTCAAAGTACTTTGATGTTTCTGAATCGGGCCGGAGCCGCGCCATGCGACATTTCAGCAGTCTGCCCTGGCTGGCCCTTACCGCAGTTCATCACTCCCCAGAGAACGAAGTCGTCGCAGATAGCATCGCATGAATTCCAGAATTCCGGCGTCATACTCTGATAGCTTGCGTTCTTCAACATTCGAGTTTTCTTGCCGTTCTTGATCTCCCACGCGATCTCCGTACCGAACTGGAAATTAAGTCGCTGCTGATCTATACTCCAACTCTTATTGGAGTCCATATAAACCCCGTCTTTAGTATCAGCGATGAGGTCATCCAGCGTCCATTCGCCGGGCATGAGGCTTATGTTGGTCATGCGAACGAGGGGCAATTGCTGCCATCCGTCAGCCCGCATAGCGCCTCTGCTCCGCTTCTCGCCGATAACCGGCGCAGTTTCTCGCGAGGTCAGATAGCCAACGAACACGCCGTTCTCTATAAGATGCCATCGCTGGGCTTCCACACCCTCGTCGTCGTACCCGATGGTGGCAAGCCCGTGAGGTACGGTGGAATCCGCTACTATATTGACGACTGGCGAGCCATACTGAAAGCTCCCCAGCTTGTCGATTGTGGCAAAGCTTGTACCTGCATAGTTTGCCTCAGATCCCAGCACCCTGTCAAGTTCGGTTGGATGTCCGATGGACTCGTGTATCTGTAGCGCCAACTGCGATCCACCCAGTATCAGATCGGTTATTTTCTCCGGGCATTTGGGAGCTTTGAGCAACGCGACTGCCTCTTCCGCTGTTTGCAGAGCGTTTTCCAGCAGAGACATTTCCTCCACCAGTTCATAACCCTTGCACCTTGCCCCGCCGCCGTGAGAGCAGGGATACGAGCGCGTCTGCATATCCCCTTCTCCGACTGCGGTTGCGGAATATCCAGCGATGGAGCGCATAAACTCTTGCTCTATGAAGCTCCCCTCGCTGTTGGCGAAGAACTGTAACTCTCGTTTGAAACTCATATTCGAGTTGGCGACTTTGATGCCCTTGATCTTCATCATCTCGGCGTTTATCTTCAGCAGCAGGTCGATCTTCGCCTCCAATGGGACGCTGAATGGATCTTTCTCAAACGGCGTCCGCCACGTGTCGATACGCGGCTCTTCCGGGGCGAGTTCCATATCCGCCTTTTTGAGCAATGCGCTGGCTCTGGCTATATCCACAGCCGCGGCAGCGACCCGCTCCACGTCGGACTTCGTCACCAGATTACTGGCAGCAAAGCCCCAGGCTCCGTCAGCGATCACCCGCACGCCGAAACCTTCATCCTCGGATTTACCTATACCCGACACCTTTTCATTCTTGGCGGATACAGATTCATTCTGAGTCTGAATAATGCGTATATCCGCATAGCTGGCCCCCAGCCGCGTGGCCGTGTCCAGTGCTAGATCTGTAAATTCTTTCAATTTACGTACCCCCTTTTTGCTGGTCTATTGGCCTATCAATCAAGTGTATCACAATTGTTTGTAGAAATTTGAGCAGGAAACGTTGCTGAATCGGGCGCCGGATCTGAAGTACATAAGCCGTGCGGGGTTATTTACACCTGTATGATATTGCACATAGTCGCCCCCGGCGCTTTTCAGATAGTCCAGGCCCAGATGGAACATGACAGTGCCGATGCCTTGCTGACGAAACTCGCGATCCACGCCCGGACTGCCAAAGCTGCCAGCTCTCCTGCCGTTTTGACTCACCTCACCCACGTGGAAACTACCCATAAAACCCACAATCCTGTCCGAAGCCAGTGCCAGCAGAATTTTCGCTTTTCGCTCTTGCTCAGTGATCCTCTGGATGGACGAGTGCCAGCCTCCTGAGAAGTTTTTGGCCATAAGCTGTAGCAAGTTATCCCGATCAGGTGGCTCATACCAGCGAAAGGTAAAGCCCGCGGCCTCCAGTTTGCTCTGGCGCTGCTTTATATCCTCGCCCAACTGGAATTCGGATAATACGTTCTGCAAGTCCAACTCATGTGTCAGAGGGCGATAGCCACGTGCCAGTAAGAAGCGATAGGGACCACTATCCACGTAAACGCGCTGTGCCAGGTAGATGGGCATACGGTAGGTTTCTACAGCTATCCCCGATCTTCCAGCCTTTTTCAGGACAGCCTCCAACGCTTCCAGCAATGCGCTTCCTATTCCTCGACGCCAGTGATCTGGATGTACCGCCAGCCCAGCCAATCGTCCCGGTTTCGACTCCAGATTACCCTCGTTCCGGAAGTCCACTGTTTGCACATATC
>SDBU01004094.1_pt1 | contig 18137 bp, 20 predicted proteins | sample 2277071 | NCBI WGS metagenome assembly SDBU01 (sample SAMN10397929, study PRJNA504765) | marine sediment metagenome | isolation source: marine sediment core GS08_GC12, 126 cmbsf | place: Arctic Ocean: Gakkel Ridge, Loki's castle | collected 2008 | reverse complement strand
ACGAAGGAGCCAAGCCTTTTGTATGGACAAAAACGGCGGAACAAATCCTGGCAAAGGCGGTCAGATGATTAAACCTATTTATGAGACTAGACACTAGATTTAGTCGAAAAGTTCTGTTTGGCTCCCCGAGCAGGATTCGAACCTGCAGCCTAGCGGTTAACAGCCGCTCGCTCTACCGTTGAGCTATCGGGGAACGATTGCTTTTTGCTTATTGGCAACTTTCTCTGTCTCAAGCCAATCACAGCTATCAAGAGTTAGGGTGCCCCAGATTCCACCCATAATCCCGCAGATTACTGCTGCTTTATGTCCCCTCCACCTCAAAATTAAGCCTCTCTCATTACAGGTGAAAAGTTTAACTGCCGACTTAGGACACATATCGAACTTTTTATGTCCCGGCCGCTACTAAGATCACGGAAGCTACTTAAGGAATCAGGAGCTTTATCCTCCTAACCTTAATTATTATATCAAAAGGGGCTCCAAAGAGCAACTTGGTGTCCTGGTCCAAGAGCCTTCCCCTTCCCCTTCCCCTTGCCTCCTGTCAAGCTTCCCCTCCCTTGGGTAGCATATTTTTGAGGCAACGATACCACTTTCAATGACAAAAATTATGGGGCAATCCTCAAACTTGACAGAGCAGAGGAAGACAATTAATATAAAACTGGGATTGACTCGAAGGATGATCGATGCCAGATGCGAGTTATGATGCCATAGTTGTAGGTGCGGGGAGTGGTGGTCGGAGCCAGAGATTGTAGCTAGACCAAGGCAAGCTGGATTATTATAAAATTTAAGGAGGGAAAGTGAAATTCAGAGAATGGTTTGAAAACAGGCATGAATATGCCAGGGAGTGGAAGAAAAGGACGGGAGGGAAGGTCGTTGGCTACTTTTGTAGCTATGTGCCTGAGGAGATCCTTTATGGTGCCGGCATCCTCCCGGTGAGGATCTTTGGAGCCCATCAGGCAACAAGCGTAACAGAGCCCTACATCCTTTCTAATATATCCTGCTCTTTTTGTCGCGATTGCTTAGCTCAAGCAATACAAGGGAGATATGATTACTTGGATGGCTTAGTAATGGCACAAACCTGCACTTACATAGAGCAGGTTTTTAGGCTTTGGGAGGAATATTTCAACCCAGGTTTTACCTATTTCCTTTGGTTCCCTCAAGGTCTTCAAAGTGTAGGGAGATATGAATATTATAGTGCAGAGTTAGCTGCCTTCAAGGAAGCGGTGGAAAAGTGGATTGGCAAGGAGATAACCAACGAGGATATAGACCGAGGAATAGAGGTATATAACACCAATCGGCGTCTTACCAGGCAGGTCTATGAGTATAGGAAGAAAGATAAGCCTCCTCTGCTTGGCTCAGAGGCTTTTGAGGTTGTTATGTCAAGCCAAGTAACTGACAAGGCGGAACATAGTGAAGAGCTAAAGAGGATGCTTGATGAGCTGCCGATGCGAAAGGTCGAACGCGAGACAGGTGTGAGGCTTATGATTGCTGGCAGTGTAAATGATGACATACCTTTTATCAGGAGAGTGGAAGAGGAGCTTACCATCCCAGCTACATTTGTTATAGAGGATCACTGCACTGGGCTAAGGTATTGCTACAATGAAGTCACCCCACGGGCTGATAGGCTTATGGCTTTGGCTATCCGTTACATACATCGTCCCCCTTGCCCTCACAAGGATTGGCCAAGGAGAAGGAGGTATGCTTACGTCCTTCAGTTGTATAGGGAATACTTCGCTGAGGCGATGATACTGATGCACTACAAGTTCTGCAATCCACATATAATTACCAATATCACCATGTCCGAGTTTTTGAAAGAGCAAGGCATCCCTGTCCAAAGGGTTGAGAATGATGTAACCATGCCTGCCAAATTTACAACTATTATGGAAGCTTTCCTTGAATCTCAGGTAGAACTTGTTTAGAAAGGAGACAAGAGATGAGAGAAGTGAAAGAATATAAAACAGAGGGACTAAAGATATGGGGCAAGGCAAAGGAGCTAAGAGCTAACCTCTTTCAGTATTATCTCGAAGCACCGGAGAAAGGGGGAATACGCGTTAGTGGCAATACGCCAATGTGGTTTTCCCTTGTCCGCGGGCTTGGCGAGGATGTATGTGTTATGCCCGGTCAACCCTATGCCGCCGCGGTAGCAAGCCGCCCAGAGATAAGCCTCCAAGCTACAGATACAATTCACAGGGCTGGGTTTGACCGAGAGATATGTGCTTATACCAGGAATTATTGGGGCTCTATGCACATGGATAAATTTATCCTCCCTGACGGTTCCATGATAGATGGGTTCCCAAAACCGGACTTTATAATGGCATTGTCTTACGCCCCTTGCGAGATTATGTGGCATCTGCATGTAGCCGAATACCTAAATGTCCCCTACTATTTTATCGATGCACCCGCCTTTTACCCCCACGCCACCGAGCGGGTAATCAACTATGAGGTGGAACAACTACTGGATGCCATCGAATGGATGGAGAAGATTACCGGGAGGAGGTATGAGGATGAGCTATTGATTAAGGCTGTTCAGAACGAGTGTCGCTCATATCGCCTTTGGTCAGATATGTGCCTCCTTAACAAAAATGTTCCTGCTCCCCTGGATGAGAAAACAATGTTCTCCTTCTCCCTATTTAATGCTTTGAACCCATGGAGGGAGGAGGTAGTGAATTTCTATCAGGAACTTAAGGAGGAGGTGGAGGATAGGGTAAAAAGAGGTATTGCTGCCTCGCCTCTAGAGAGGGCTAGGTTTATGACCGACCATATTCCCCCGTGGCACTTTATGCAGTTCTGGAGGAGGATGGAGAGAGAATATGGAGTTGTATGTGTTGCCTCAGCATTTAACTTCGGCGTTGCTGGCTGCTGGACCCTTGACGATGAGGGGAACTTTGCTCCTTATCCTACCCCTGAAGAAAGGGGCGTTAAGATAACTAATAGAGAAGAAGCTCTTCGTGCCATAGCTGACTTCAGGTCACATCCCTGTTCGGAAACCCTATACCGCACCACGAAAGAAGATGAAATGCTCATAAGTATGGCACGCCAATGGAAAGTAGACGCCGTTGTGAACATGCTTAACCGCGGCTGCCAATCGGGGTGTCGGGGCGTGGGAGCCAGGCGAGCATATATGAAGGAAGGCATTCCAGTGGTCTCAATTGAATACAATAATGCTGACCCCAGGGAATTCGACATAGGGAGGACAGAGAGACTTATGGATGCCTTCCTAGAAACAATGGGGATAAAGAAATTAAGCAGGGTTTAACTCACCTCTGAGATGGCATACAAGATCTGTGATAGATGTGTTGCTTGCGGAACTTGTGAAGCAGAATGCCCAGCCGAAGCCATATATGAAGGAGAGGATGCATATATAATTGACCCTGATAAGTGCACTGAGTGCGTAGGTTTCTACGAATCCCCGCGCTGTGCTGAAGCCTGCCCTGAACAATGCCCTTTCCCTGACCCTGAACACAGGGAAAGTCGAGAGCAACTGCTTGAGAAGTGGCGTAGACTATCTCAGAGGAATTTGATCACAAAATAAGCCAGCTAATAAATTGAGATAGAGGACACCCAGTGCACTTTGAAGTATCCACTTGTATCTCTATTATCAATCCTTTAGATTCCGCATAGTTTATCCTATGGTTTTGTCAACCCACTAGAATTTTTGGTAGTGTATCATTTTGAAATACCTGAGCATTGACAATGCTTGAGCGATAGCTTACGATTTAAGTATGGCGAAAAGTAAGAAAAAAGAGCATGATTTTAGTGTTACTGCTTTTAGGGTAGTCCAAGAAGCTACTGGGCAAATCGAGACTGAGTTAGAACAAACTAAAACTTCCGAAGCTAAGAAATTTGATGCTGTGGCGTTAGGGCGTCTTGGGGGACTAAAGGGCGGTAAAGCTAGAGCAGCAAAATTAACACCAGAGCAACGCAAGGAAATAGCTCGTAAAGCTGCCAAAACACGATGGGCAAAAAAATAGATTACTAAATATACAAAGCGAATTCTGTGGCTCTGTTTGTTCCTAGACACATAGCTACGGCATAATTACTAGGTTTATTGTATATCTTTTCCATCATCTTCCTGATCAGTTGAGGTGTTTCTATTTTTACATCAAGGTTACTCGGTTCATGTTTTCTCCACCCATGTATTGACATTTGGGTGAACAAGTAAGTAGCTTGGCGTTTTGTAATAATTTTTAGATTGTGTGCTCTGTATATTAGAGCTTGCATTGAAACGCCCCACTTCGGTTTAAGTTTTGCTATTGAATATAAACTAATAGGTTTGACAAACTCGCTATTCATAGACTGCATCGGCATCAATAACTCAGATGCAAAATCATTAGCCTCTTTTTCCATAGTTTTAACACTACCCCTTGGTGGACAGTGCATAATAAGATGCCCTAGTTCGTGAGCTAGGCTAAAGCGCAATCTGTCTCCAGGTTTCCCTGAACTAGTGACAATAAGTGGTCTCATGCCCTGTAATTCAACCCACGTTGAAAATGCATCCATTTTTGGTAGGAACGTAGGTAATGACAATACGATTACACCGTTTGATTCTAATATATTGGTCAGGTTGGCAAGAGGTAAATCTGGTGATAATCTAAAGCTGGCTCTTGCGATTTGCGCTGTTTTACTTGGTTTCTCTTTCAGACTTGGCACATTCATTACACTAGGCAAAGCGATAAACTGTGACATCTTATTCACATGTTCAAATAATAGATTTGCATATTGATAAGCCCTATCCTCTTGTTTGGCTGGTATAGACCTCAAAGCTCTATAAGATAAAGTTCCTTTTGGCAAAATAGTTGTTTGTGGTTGCTGAAAAAAGGACGGCTGGAAATCAGTAGCCATAGCAATGTCTTTGATAGTATCTTCTGAGGGAGTGCATATCTCCTTTTCATACTGCGCAATTGCAGATTGATTAACACCGACTATAGCAGCTAATTGTTTTTGAGTATATCCTGACAATCTTCGAGCTTGCTCAATTCTACTACCATATATCATTCTGCCCTCCCATCTTCTTGCGTAATATCTATTTGGAGATTGAGCAAATCAAGATTAATCTCTTCTACTATATCCTCAGGCTTAACATCAGGTTTAACTGTAAGCACTGGATGCGGAATAGGTGCAGTGAAATAGGGAATTGCTCTGGTAGCATTGGCCCACTTTGGGCAGGATAATGACAAAATTATCTTAGACGTTCCGATATTATCCCAAAGATAGATAACATTAGGCTTTTGAATATTGGTTTCTTCATCAGGAAACAGTTGTAATTTGGTTTGTTCAAGATGAGATTGGCAATAATAATCTTGTTTTCTATTTGAAGGGCCTGGCGGTGGCAATTCACCGTGGAGGGCCTTAAGTATACGATAACTATATCCTAGAAAGCCACCGGCAAGTCCGTTATTTGATAGTATTCTGCATTCCCAATCTAATGAGTCCTCTATCTTTCCATCATTATCAAATAGGGCTTGAGTTCTTATGTTCTGGCTATGAAGCAATACTTGAACAATTGCTCTCATTAATGAAGGGTATAACCAATTGTATACTCTCCTAGGAATTTGAATTTGATCTGTGCATCTCGTTCTGACTATGTCTATGCATTCTGGCACAACAGAATTCGCCGTCTCCAAAACAGTGTATATGATTGGAGAAATTGGTGATAAATCTCTAATAATTACCTCCTCTGAATCACTAATATTTCCGTAATAATCATTCTTCATCTGAAACCTCCTCGACTTTTGTAATATTGATGCTAAAATATTAGCATATAGCCGATATGTTGTCAAGACCCTATACGCTAATTGGTTGTTAAGGGTTGCAATAATGTTACGAAATTATTAGCTTTGCCTATTGACAATGCTTGAGCTATATGGTGCAGAGCCAGCCAATGAAGCACGTTATAGCCCTGCTCACTGTATAGCAGCAGAACCACGCATCATTATGGGCAATCCTGATAGCTCAAAGATTTCTACTAGCTATGTAGAGCGTCAGAATCTTACCATGCGAATGAGTATGAGGCGATTTACAAGACTAACCAATGCCTTTTCAAAGAAGCTAGAAAACCACGTCTTGGCTCTGGCTCTTTACTTCATGCATTATAACTTCGCTCGACCTCATAAGTCATTAGCAAATCCATATCCTAGAACACCGGCAATGGCAGCAGGGATTAGCGACCACATCTGGATGGTTGAGGAAATCGTGAAACTTTAGATTTTTGGAAGTTATGTTTTAGGACGATGTTTTTTGATTTCTTCACATATTTCTGTAGTGCCTTTCATAGTGCCCCATAGAGTATCAAGTGTCCAAAAAATACCTCCAGTAATGAATATCCAGAACAGTACTCCTTTTCCTATATAATTCGGTAGAAATTGAATAATGAACAAAAATACTCCAGCTAAAACGAAAGGTAAGCTGACACATTTGGCGACCATTCTGACATACCTGAAAAGCTGGCTATACATTTTCCCACCTCCATTAACTCAAGGTAAGGTAACTATCCCTAAAATGCAAGTAAGTTCAGTTTAATTCCAAAATGATACACTACCGAATTTTTACACCACATCCTATGATTTTTCAAGAATTTGTGCTTGCAGCAAAGTATTGACAGCCATAATACCTCGTGCTCCGATAGTAGTAATGCAATGCTTTTCAAATCAATAAGGCTTAGGAGGTGAAATATGCCAGGGGTTGCTATTGTTACCGATTGCACCAGCACACTAACCAAAGAAATAGCAGAGCAACATAATATCAAAGTGGTGCCTTACCATATCTATCTCGATGAGAAGCATTATCTTGATATGGTGGAATTAGCCCCTGAGGAGTTTTACAAATGGCAACGGGAGAAAAAAGGCTTGCTAAGACATCTGCTGCTATACCGCAAGACTACCTGGAGGCGTTCCGAATGGCAAAGGAAACAATCCCTCATACCACTTGCAAAAATGGGGCGTGTAGGCAGAGCCGCCGTCTGGGGTAGCAGCTTGCTTAATATAAAACCCATCCTAGAGGTTCCCACCTCTACAGGAATTACCACGCCTATAGAGAGGGTCAGAGGCAATCCCAAAGCGCTACATCGCTTGTTGGAGATAATCAGGGAAAGGGTGGGAACAAAGCCAGTACATATCATAGTGCACCATACTGAACGATTGGAGCAAGCAGAGTGGCTTAAAGCTCAGGTCTCCTCCCAGTTCAACTGCGCCGAACTTTATCTATCTGAGTATATCCCTGGAGCAGCATTGCAGGTTGGTCCTGGGCTAGTTGGGCTTTCCTTTTACAGCGATTGAAATTATACTTGTTTTGGGAATGTGGACTGATGTTGGTTTCATTATAGTCTCCTATGTCTATGGCTCTATCCCTTTCTCCTGGTTGATTGCCAAGCTCAAAGGGGTAGACCTCCGAGAATTCGGCAACCGGAATATAGGTGCTTCTAACTTGACACGGGCAGCGGGTGGTGCGGCAGGGGTAATCGGCGGTGCCTGCGATTTCTCCAAGGGTCTTCTTCTCATCCCTATAGGCTATTGTGTCCTGGGGCTTGAAGTTGAAATCCTTTGCATTGCCGGAATTGTCATTCTCCTGGGGCACAACTGGTCTATTTTCCTCAAGTTTTCTGGTGGAAGAGGAGGCACCGCAGGGGGCAGCGTGGCAGTAGGTTTTATCTCCACTCCGGTCCTTCCCTGGGAGACTCTAGTAGTGCTCGTCCCCCTTCTATCGGGGTATACCTGGCGTAATCTGAAGTCCAGGCATGCTCCTACCCGAAGCGTCCCCTTGGGAATGCTCCTCACCTTCGTCTTGATTCCCGTTTTCACCTGGCTATGGGGAGGGGATAATCGCAATATTTTGACCTTAACCTTTGTAGTTGTTTTGGTGATATTGATATTAAGAAGACTGACCGCAGACTTAGGCAGGGACCTAAAGGAAAAGCCAGCCACCCAGAGTCTTAGGGGGATTTTGCTCCACCGCCTCCTCTACGACCGAAGCTACATTGGCAAGCTCCGCTAAGCTGGTTGGCATAATTCAGCCACAAGGAGGTCGAGGGCAAGCTCATCCTTTAACCTGCCTGTTTTAATAGCAAGGTCTGTTTCCAGAAGCTTACCATAGACCTGAATTAATCGCTCCATAGAATAGCTTGCTATCTGTTTCAATAGACGGTCAATAGGGTAGCCAGAGGATAAACCTAGCCGATTTTGCATCTCCGCTATAGATAGTCTTTGCTTGCCCAATCCCTTGGCTTGAACCATTAGGCGAAGCTGTCTGCCAATCATAAACAATAGATATGGTGGAGCCGCCCCTTCGGCTAACAATTGATGCAGCAACTTCACTGCTATGGGGGAACGCTGCTCCACAATAGCATCCACCATAGCAAAAACATTAGCTTCTCTGGAATAGCTTGTTACTTGCTTGACATCCCCTTCCTCAATTCGCCTCCCTCCAGCATATAAGCCAAGCTTGTCAATCTCGTTTGACAGTGCCCAGAGGTTTTCTCCAGCAAGCTCGGCAAGTAATCTAGTTGCCTGAGGTGATATACTCCCACCATTCCCTTCCACCTGGGAGCGAATCCACTGCTGCAACCTTGCTCCCCTTAGAGGTGAGAACTCCTGCACTGTAGCTTTGGGGGTAAGTAGTTTAAGCAGAGGGTTGTCCCTGCCCACCTTGCCATCTATCAACACTAGGACTGTAGTGCTTGGCATCCCTGGGATATATTCACTCAAACCCCGCCATCCCTCGAGGTCAGGCTTAGCGACAGAGCGTCTTCCCCCCTTTTGCTCAAAGCGGCTGAGCAGCCCCTGGACAATCACCAAGCGATGTTGTCCCAGGAAGGGAATGGTATTACAGGCATCAATTAGTTGGTTCAAGGTCAACCGTTGGGCTTCAAAGAGGGTAGTATTGATTGCCAACGACTCCCCATCCCCCACCCCCCTTTTAAGCTCCGCTAACCTCTCCTGAAGAGAGAAATCATTTGGACCCAAAAATATGTAGAGCAAATTTCACCCTCTTCATTGTATCATAAGGGGGTTTGGAGACAAACTGTGGTCAGAAGCAGAATGTTTAGCAATCCTACCTGTCATTCTGACCCCGATTTATCGGGGGAAGAATCTAGAGACCCTTCACTTCGTTCAGGGTGACAGTTAAACAATCTCGTCAGAAGTGATATGATGGTTTTAGAGATGGAAGTTGGCATTATTGGGCTGCCCAAGAGTGGGAAGACTACGGTGTTCAATGCCCTGACGAAGGGCAAAGCGGAAACCCAAGCCTATGCCTTGGCTACAGCGCCAAACCTGGGGATAGCTAAGGTGAGAGACCATCGTCTTGAGGGGTTGCAGTCTATACTTAAACCTAAAAGGGTAATCCCTGCTGAGGTGCGATATGCGGATGTGGCTATCCCTAGGGGAGTCAGGGGGGAGGGGTTGGGTGGTGAGCTTATGAGTTACCTCACTAAGACAGATGCCCTTATCCATGTAGTGCGTGCCTTCACTGATGAGCGGATACCCCATATTGAGGGTAGCATAGACCCACAGCGAGACATCTCTATTATGAGCCTGGAGCTTATCTTCTCTGACCTTGGTATCATTGAGCGCCGACTGAAGCGTATAGAGGATTCCCTTAAGGGAGCAAGTTCGCCTCAGCGAGAGACGCTGCTTCGAGAACAAGACCTGATGACGTGGATTAGGTCTGCTCTGGAAAGGGAGGTCTGGGTTGAAGAGCAGGAGCTGAGCGAGGAGGAGGCTAAAATTATTGAAGGCTACCAATTCCTTACTGCCAAGCCTTTGCTGGTGGTGCTTAATATTTCAGAGGAGCAACTGACACAAGCCTCATCCCTCGAAGCGGAGTTAAAATCGCAATTCCCTCGATTCCAGGTTGCTTCCCTTTGTGGTAAGCTGGAGATGGAGCTAAGCCAACTCGATGAAGCCGATGCTAAGGAGTTCCGCACAGCATTAAACATCAAGGAGCCAGCGGTTGATCGCATTATCAAACTTTCCTATGAGGTGTTAGGATTAGTCACATTTTTCACCACTGCCTCCGCTGAAGTGAAAGCCTGGACAGTGCACCAGAATACCCCTGCCCCAAAAGCAGCGGGAAAGGTTCACTCTGATATGGAAAGGGGTTTTATTCGAGCTGAGGTCATAAGCTACGATGATTTGATGAGGTGCGGCAGTCCTGCTGAGGCAAGAAAGCAAGGCTTGCTGCGTCTGGAAGGGAAAAACTACCTCGTTCAGGATGGTGATGTAATCACCTTCCTGTTCAGTGTATAATATCAATACCTGCCTTTGGAGGTGCTTATGCCACGGTGGCTCATATTCGCAGTTGTGATAGGGCTCGTTGTTTACTTAGTCTATAGGCAGCCTTGGCTCATATTTGCAGCGTTAGCAGGAGCATTTGGTTACGTCAGTTATAAATCAAGACAAGTTCGGGCGATGAAAAGCAAGTATGCGGAAGAAATAAGGCAGTGGGAAGCCGAAGGCTATGATGTCTCCGAATTTAAGGAGAAGTGGCTTGAATAGTCCATATTGAGTTCGGAAGGTGGGGTGATGCAAATGAAAAGGTCCGAGGAGAAGGAGCATAAGCCCGAGGGGCTTGGGAAGAAGATCAGCAAGCTGATACGAGAAGAGGTGGAAAGCAGTATCGACCGATCGATACAGGCTTGCAAGGAAATCGAGAATGAAACGAGAATCCTGGGAGGCCTAAAATGGCGGAAAAGAAAGAGCGTGGACCCGAGGAGCACCTTGAGAGGTTTGGTGAGAAGATCGACAGGTTTATACAGGGAGTAAGGGAGTTGATGAGCTTAAAGCAAATGAGGCAAGAATTTAGTGAGCTCAAGCGAAGGGTTAATAGGCTCAAACAAGCTGAGAAGGAATTGGATGAATTGAATGCGCCCTCACACATATTTGGCTCAGAGATGCAGTCCATAAAGATGAAGTTGAAGCTCCCCAGCAAAGTAGCTGAGGTAGAGCAAGAGGTCAGCACCTTGAAACAACGAGTTGCCGAATATAACCGTGCCCGTGGGCAAATCGCTGGAATCACAGTCAAACCAGAAGAAAGAGCATTGGAGGCACTGCTTGATTTATCCCAATATACCATACTGGAGAAAATAGGTTCTGGAGGGTTCTCTGATATACACAAAGCACAAAGAAAGGATGGCTCGATATTAGCCCTCAAGATCCCTAAGCTAGCTCTATATGAAACCTTTGTCCCTACAGATTTCTTAAGGGAGGCTGAGCTTTGGAGCCGACTGAGTCATCCCAATATTGTGAAGGTCTATGAATATGGAACAAAGCCCTATCCCTGGATAGCTATAGAATATATGGAGGGTGGCTCGCTGAGGAGCAGGCTGGGCAAGCTAACGATGGAGGAATCCTTGGAGATAGGGATGAAGCTGGCAGAGGCACTTTTTTACACCCATCACTATGGGGTTATTCATCGGGATATAAAGCCAGAGAATGTCCTGTTTGATTCGGAAAATACTCCCAAGCTAACCGACTGGGGGCTCGGGAAGCTAATGCTAGAGGCGTCCAAAAGCATCAGCGGATTCAAGGGGACTTTAGCCTATGCTGCCCCGGAGCAATTGTTCAGCTCTAAATTTGGGGAGGCTGACTGGAGAACAGATATCTATCAGCTAGGGGCGGTATTATATGAGATGCTCACCGGTAAATTGCCTTTTGGTGGTGAGCTGGGGAGGATATTGAGCGAAGAGGTTGAACCTCCCAGCCGGCTAAGTTCTGGGGTTCCAGCCGAAATGGATGAAATAGTCTTGAAGGCTATTGCCAAACAAAAAGAGGATAGGTATCAAGACATCTTCCTTCTGAAGGAAGAACTGGAAAGAGCCTTGAAAGTGAGGTCAGGCGGGGCGGCGAGCGCTGCGCATTAAGAGCCTTTTTCATACCCCATCTATTTATACCTCATTTATTAGCCCTTCAATATGCTATCTTTTTACACATTCTAGAAAAATGGAATGCCTTATTCTTTAGCAATTGTATTGATGACTCTTTAATTATTAAATACCCCAACTTTTTATACAATTCGCTCGCACTAACGTTTTCCGTTTCAACATCTAATACCACTCTTCCATTACCTCTCCTCTTTGCCTCTTCCTCCAATCTAAAAATCAGACTTGTTCCTATCCCCATACCTCTATATTGTGGATAGGCAGCAACATTACTGAGATAATATTCTCCATCGCTCACTATTCCAATTACATTGTTGACTTTCATTAGTAAAGGAAATTTGCTCAAAAAGTGTAGCCTCATCTGCATAAGTAAAAAAAACCCTGTCCGCCAATTTTCTTGTTTCTTAACCCTCCAGTCATATCCTAAAATCATTCCTGCTCTCTCGCCATCGACTTCAGCGAAATAAGTATGCTCAAAACTGAAAAGATTACAGGATTTGCAGAACAGGTGTTGCATTATAGTTTTAACCTTTTCGCCATAGAGAATTGGAAAAAGAGATGGTGCAGATAATACTACAAGGTCAGCAAAATCCACTGCCTCGTCCGGCATAGCTTTTCGTATTGTTATACGCTTGGCTTGCTTAAAATGCTGCTCGGCTTCGTCTGGTTTTTTGAACAGTGGCATGATTAACCTTTCTATGTGTTTTATCTTAAAATGACCCCTCTTTCAATACTAAAAAGGGGGCAATTTCGCACAACACCGTATAGACGAACCCTGGATTCGCTTAACCTCGTAGTAAACGGAACTTTGATTCACCTTGACTTATCGTGTATCCTTGCGTGTTTTTAACCTCCAATCAATTTTCAGTTGCTTTGCAATATCAGGGAAAACCTTCTCTTTAACCGACCTTTGTGCCTGGCCAAATTGCGACTCCAGGCAGTAATTTGCCACCTCGAATGACCTCAACCTGGTCACTAAGAACCGAACCATCGAGGATGTGGCTGTCATCACCAATAAGGCAATTATCGCCCACAATGCAGTTGCTCAATGAAGCCCTTCGTCCTACCTGCACATTGCGCCACAGGATAGCCCCTTCAATCTTGGCTTCATCAAGGATGTGACAACCCGAGCCAATGACAACGGGTCCCTTTATCCGTACTCCTGAGCCAACCATGCAGCGGCTTCCCAGAACCACCGCACCTTCTATTTGGGCTGTGGGGTGGATGCTGGTTTGAGCGCCGCACTTTATTTCCTGGCTATAAGGGAATGAGATGCTTTTCCCTTGGAGGAGGTCGTGATGCAGTTGCAAATACTTATCAGGGCTGCCTATATCTATCCAGTAAGCATCAGAGGGGTAACCATAGATAGGCACCCCCTTGGCTAAAAGCTGGGGAAAGAGGTGATGCTCAAACATAAAATGAATATGTGGAGGCATCTCTCCTAGCACCTCAGGGTCTAGAATATAGATGCCGGCGTTGATTAGGTTTGTGGTAGCCTCCTCCCGAGGTGGCTTCTCTACGAAGCGACCTGCTCTCCCTTGAGGATTGGTTTCTACTACCCCATAAAGAGAGGGGTCTTCCACTGGGGTTAAGGCGATGCTCACCTTGGCTTTCTTTTCGTGGTGAAAGGACATCATCTCCCCTAGGTCTATATCAGTAAAAATATCTCCATTGAACACAAAGAAGGTGTTATCAAGATAAGGTTCGACGTTCTTTACTGCTCCCCCTGTACCTAGGGGCGACTTCTCCACGACATAGGTCAATTTTACTCCCAGCCTGCTGCCATCCCCAAAGTAGCCCTTGATGTGCTCTGGGAGGTAACACAAAGTGAGGATAATGTCATCTACGTCGTGTCTCTTTAGATAAAGGAGCATGTGCTCTAAAAAGGGCTGGTTCAAAACTGGAACCATAGCTTTAACTCTGTTACAGGTGAGGGGGAGCAATCGGGTTCCCTCCCCACCCACCAAGATGACAGCCTTCATATCGTTTCCTAAGTCCTTCTGGATTATACATCTCCTCCTTAGAGGTCTCAATTCTAACCCGGCTGAATGACACGGATACCTTGACTTATTAGAACATATGTGCTAATCTGGGGAGAATGGATTCTCGCAAACAGGATCTGCGTCCTGAATACTGTCACTACCGGGATGGGGGCTGTGAATTTGCTCCTTATTGCCTCAACTGCCCTTTCCCTCGCTGCATAATAGAAGAGATACCCAGAGGAAGGCAACGCCACAAAAAGGAGCTACGCAACAAGGATATCTTGACCCTATTTTATGCCCAGGGCGAAAGCATAAAGCAGATAGCCCAAAGATTCGGGGTGAGCCAGCGCACTATACAGCGAGCATTGAAGAGGGCTGAAAAAATTGGCGGAAGCCCTTGCTAGGATTTAACTGGAGCCCCCTCCCTCTCCTCTTTATAATTCTCTTCTCACCATCTTTATCCCTTTTGAGAACCTGCTTTGATGACTCTTCCTTGTGAGGGTGTTTAGTTGTCACCCTGAGCGATAGCGAAGGGTCTCTAGATTCTTCGCTTCGCTCAGAATGACAGGCAGGATTGCTAAACAATCTCACCTTGACTTGATATTGAAAACAGAGTATCATAAACCAAAATTGAGGAAGGAACCAAGTTGCCAAAGCGAACCTATCAGCCTAAGAAGCTCCACCGAAAGCGGGTGCATGGATTTCGAGCTCGAATGAGTACCCGAGGTGGCAGAAAGGTGCTGAAGTCGAGAAGACTTAAGGGTCGCTACAGATTGGCAGTATAGGCTTTGTTATAGCATGAGGAGAGAACAGCGGCTTACCAAGAAGACTCAATTTGCTGCGGTTTATCGCAGTAGCATTTCTCGGGGGAATGAGTTACTGGTGATGAAGGCACTACCTAATGGGCTGGAGTGGAGCAGATTTGGTTTCTCAGTGAGCAAGAGGGTAGGCAAGGCAGTAGTGCGTAATCGGGTAAAAAGGTTACTTCGCGAATCAGTGCGTGGGACGTCAACTGAGCCAGGGTGGGATGTGGTATTTGTAGCTCGTAGCATTGCTTCTTCAGCCAATTACCACCAGATTAAAAGAGCGGTAGAAGAGCTGGTTCAACGGGCACACCTATTAAGACAGCCCCAGGAGAGTAGGACATGAAGAGAGTCGCCTTAACTCTTATCCGTCTGTATCAATCTACCTGGTCACAGTTCACCCCTCCCTCCTGCCGTTTCGCCCCCACTTGCTCTCAATACACCTATGAAGCGATCCAGAAATTTGGGCTCCTTAAGGGTGGCTGGATGGGAGTAAAGCGAATACTCCGCTGCAACCCCTTTAAACCAGGAGGTTATGACCCTATTCCTTAATAGTTTTCTCACTTGCTTAGCTCGGAAGAAATTTTGATCAATGTGCTTTAGTATCAGCAAGACCAGACTATATAAGATACTTCTATTTGCTTTGCTTTCCCTGGGAATCCTTTCAGTCGGGTGCGCTGAAGCCCCGACTAAGGGGTGGTGCGGCGCCACAATATTCGTAGATGAGAATAATGAAGGAACTATCTATGTTAGCTCCATAGAGGGCAAGGTTATTGCTCTGAATAAAGCAGATGGCACCTCCGCCAATTGGGAGTTTGCGATTGAACAAAAGCCAACTGCTTCTCTGGCTTGTTCTCCTCAGCTCTCCAAACCGGTAAGCATCTATGCTACGCCAGCGGTGGCAAATGGGATAGTCTATATAGGGGACTATGAAGGGAATGTTTATGGCATCGACATTAAAACTAGAATGATGAACAAATCCCCCACTGGCGGGGCTATTATAGGGAGTCCAGTAATAGCATCAGATAAACTTTTTATCGGCTCATCGGATGGCAAGCTTTATGCTTTTCCTCTTGACCTAGGCGAACCTAGATGGATTTTCCCTACAGGGGATAAAATCTGGTCTACTCCAGCAGTTGATAATGGGGTAGTCTACTTTGGCTCCTCAGACCACAAACTTTATGCCCTAGATGCTGAAAAAGGCACTGAGATATGGGAAGAGCCCTTCCAGGCAAAAGCGGGTATCCTTTCTACCCCATTGGTTTATAATAATACCATCTATATTGGTGCCTGCGATTTCAAGTTCTATGCCATCCACGCTGCCACAGGAAAACAAAAGTGGTTTTTTGAGGGGGCAGACAACTGGTTTTGGACTCAAGCCCTTGCCTATAATGGCGAAATCTGGGTAGGCTCGCTTGACCATAACCTCTATGTCTTAGATATCCGAGACGGGCATGAAATCAAGCGCTTTGAAACTCAAGGGGCAATCCTCACCCCACCTGTTCTAGTAGATGGGATGATTATTGTTGGTTCAGAAGACGGCAATCTATATATCTATGACGCGGAGGGGAAAAAGGAAGTGCGGAAAATTCCTTTAGGAGCACCCATTTTAGCCCCTCTTTACCCCGACCCCCAAAATGGTGTAGTCTATGTCCATGCACAGGATGGTGAGCATCTGCTCTATGCGATTGATGTCAATACAGGTGAGGAACTATGGGAGGAACCCTACAAAACCGGTGAATGAGGTATAATCGGCATTATGGAAATATGGAACCTGATTATCTTTGAACCAGTCCTCAACTTCCTGATAGCTTTATCTAAGGTGATGCTAAGCTTTGGAGTAGCTATTATAATCCTCACCATCCTGGTGCGTTTGCTTATGACTCCTCTCACCTTAAAGCAGCTCCGCGCTTCTAAAGTTATGTCGGAGAAAACTAGAGAGCTACAGCCAAAAATACAGCTGCTACAAAAGAAATATGCCAAGGATAAACAAAGGCTTAGCCAGGAGACCATGAAGCTTTATAAGGAGGTTGGGATAAGCCCTATGGGCTGCCTTAGTTCACCCATGCTCGTCTCCATGCTTATTCAGATACCTATCTTTATTGCCGTCTATCAATCTATTATTCGAGCCTTGGCGACGACTCCTCAAGACCTCCTTGGGCTCTCACAGCATCTATATTCCTGGTCTGTAGTTCGAGAAGCATTGCCCCTGTCAGGGAAGTTCCTCTGGCTCAACCTAGCCGAGCCCGACTTTATAATACCTCTTTTAGTAATGGGAACAATGTGGCTATCCCAAAAAATGATTATGCAACCTGCCACTGACCCAAAGCAGCAATCAATGAACAAGATGATGCAGTTGATGATGCCACTGATGTTTGGCTTCATCACCTTCACTCTTCCCAGTGGGCTAGGTCTCTACTTCATAATCACGACTATTTGCAGCATTGTGATACAATACTATGTTTACGGATGGGGGAATCTTAGAGCCCCATCCCTGGCAAAGCAAATTCCTCAGAGAGGGATAGTTCCAAGAACAGAGAGCAGGCTTGGGAAACGCAGGGCAGATATCGCCCCAGGGCAAATTTCCGATCCGGAGGGAACAAAGCATGGAAAGCATGGAAAGTTTGGAAGTAAGCGCAAAGACAGTAGAGGAAGCTATTCATAGCGCACTGGAGAAGCTGGGACTCAGTCGGGAGGAAGTAGAGGTCATAGTAGTAAAAAAGGGTAAACCGGGCTTCTTGGGATTGGGTGCTGAGGAGGCTACAGTCAGGGTGAGGCCACTGCTTGAGGAGGAGGCTGAGGCAGGTAAACTAGCTAAAGAGGTCTTAGAAAAGCTTCTCAGCCTGATGAAGATAGCGGCTACGGTGGAGTCAAAGCAAATCCCTGAGGAAACGATCACTGATACTACACCTATAGCCCTAGATATCAAGGGGGGGGACTTGGGGATTCTGATTGGGCGTCGTGGGCAGACACTGGCCTCACTGCAGCATGTCCTCAGGCTTATTGTGGCACAACGCCTCAAGGCTAGAATACCTCTGACCATTGATGTAGAGGGTTATAAGCAACGCCGTTATCAAGCGTTGCGTGAGCTAGCTCTAAGCATAGCAAGGAAGGTAGCACTATCAGGGCAATCAGTAACCTTGGAGCCTATGCCAGCCAATGAACGACGCATTGTTCATCTGGCTCTTTCTCAAAATTCCAATGTGCTCACCCAGAGTATAGGGGATGGCGAGGTTCGCAAGGTGATTATTCATCCCCGAAAATGACAATGCCAACGTAATCTTTTTCAGGATTCTTATTCTGGGGTGTTCTCTATCAGTGTCGATCGCCAGGGATTTGAGAGATTCCTGAGCACTGTGGACAAGCTTTCCCCAAACAAAGAGGACTTCCTCATCGGCATCGAGGCTACCAGAAGCTATGGGGTTACTCTGGCTTACTTCCTCCTCTCCCTGGAAAACCATAAACCTCTTTCTCTCCCTGACC
>SDBU01004093.1_pt1 | contig 18138 bp, 18 predicted proteins | sample 2277071 | NCBI WGS metagenome assembly SDBU01 (sample SAMN10397929, study PRJNA504765) | marine sediment metagenome | isolation source: marine sediment core GS08_GC12, 126 cmbsf | place: Arctic Ocean: Gakkel Ridge, Loki's castle | collected 2008 | reverse complement strand
GGGGAAGAGACTTTAGAGAGGGGCGAAGCCCCTCTCTTACCTACACTCCCCCTTCCCTTATTAAGGGAAGGGGGTCAGGGGGATAGGTTGCTAAACGACCTCTAACAGTGGCTCTTGGCTAGAAGTTTCTATTGACAAAGTATCCAGCGTAGCTTACTATATTGATATTGGATTTGAAGAAATAATAACAGGGGGTAAAAATGAAATATAAAATCTTCCGAACCTTGAGTATAGCTATTGTCCTGTCCCTGCTGATGATAGCAGTCATACCGGCGACACCAGCCCTGGCGGCACGGGTTATTGAACTCGACCCTGAGGAGGGTGGAATTGGCGACACGATTACCATCACCGGCTCGGGTTTCACCGCAAGTACTGATACTAGTGAGAGATATGTTGATATCTACTTCGCCGAAAACGAAGCCGACACATCAGACGACATTGATGACGAGGTTGATACCTATGAGCGATTGAAGAGCCCCCAAATCGGTTATGTGGATGACCCCGATGAGGGCGAGTTTGAGACCACCTTCAAAGTGCCGGTTGAACTCAATGATGGCACCGATGATGAGGATGTGGAGTCCGGCACCTACTATGTCTATGTTACCCTTTTCAACACCTACCGAATAAAGGCTTATGCCGAATTTACCGTAATTGGTGGTGGTGAGATTACGATAGACCCTACAGAGGGTGTGGTAGGCACTGAGGTGGAGATTAGCGGTACGGACTTCGGCAGGAGAGAGGATATCTTTATAGAATACGATGGAGATGACATAGAAATAGAAAGCGGTGATGAGCAAACCGACAGTGACGGCGAATTTGGGGATACTATAATCATTATTCCCGAAAGCAGCGCCGGCGACCACACTATAACCGTCTTCGGTGAGGACTCTGGGGCTGAGGTCGAGGCTACATTCACCGTAGAGCCCGAAATAACCATCAGTCCAGAATCAGGAGGAATCGGCGCTGCGGTAGCCGTTAACGGCACTGGTTTTGGCAAAAGGAGTGATATTACCATCTTCCTTAATGACGATAAGGTGGCGACAACAACAACGGATAGATACGGCAGCTTTGATACTACCTTTAATGTGCCAGTAACGGAGCCCGACACCTACGACGTAGAGGTATGGGATGAGGATGACAATGAAGATACGGCAGAGTTCACTGTAGCTATAGCTACTGATGTCAGCATCAGCCCGACCACGGGTAATATCGGCACCGAGCTCACTGTAAACGGCACCGGGTTTATAGCCGGTGGCATAATAACCATTAAGTATGATACTACTCAAATAGCTACAACTACCGCTGATGCTAATGGGGCTTTCTCAGCTACTTTTACTGCCCCCAAAGGCGAGCATGGAGACTACAATATAACCGTCAGTGACGGCACCACTACTAAACAACTTACCTTTACTATGGAGTCAGAGGCACCACCAGTGCCCAAGCCATTACTACCAGAAATGGGGGTTAAGGCAGAACAGCCAGTTCACTTTGACTGGGAAGATGTTACTGACCCCAGCGGCGTAACCTATACCCTACAGATTGCCTCTGATAAGGGCTTCGCTTCCATAGTACTGGAAAAGAAAGACCTGACCGACTCAGAATACACCATCACTGAAGCAGAGAAGCTAGAGCCAGTCAGTAAGGAAGCTGCCTACTACTGGCGGGTTAAAGCTATAGACGGTGCCTTCAATGAGAGCGAGTGGACAGGCGCAGGGTCATTCTATATCAGCGTTTCTTTGGCTATGCCTGACTGGGTTAAATATGCTCTATTTGGAATCGGTGCATTACTGTTCGGTCTTCTCGGCTTCTGGATAGGCAGAAGAACCGCCTACTATAGCTACTAAACAGTTCGGCCACCACACTGCTAAGGCATATGGATTAGGTGTTAGCTTTAAGTATACGAATGATCTTCGTCTTAGCTTTCACCACATCTAGTTTGTCGACCTTCTCTATTGCCGCCTGGAGGTCTCCCTCTTTAGCTAAATGTGTAGTCATCACCACTGGAACAAATTCCAGCGAAACCGCTTCCTTCTGAATAACAGCGGCGATGCTAATGTTGTGTTTCCAAAAGATATCACAAATCTGAGCTAGAACGCCAGCCTCATCGGCCACACTAAATCTCAGGTAGTAACGCCTCTCAACAGCTTCGGGGGAACCAAAAACCAAAGTCCTTGCTGAATTCGGCATAGGTAGTGTCCTGCCCTCAGCTATATCTAGCAGGTCTTTAATAACCGCGTCCGCGGTTGGGTAAGTCCCCGCCCCTGGAGCAACTAAGCCTGACACCACTCCATATTCATCCTCAAGCTCAATACCGTTATATGCTCCTTCAAGAGAGCCTAAAAGGGATGCCTTGGGAACCATTGCCGGATGCACACCAATATTAAAAATACCTTCTTTTTGCTCAATCACCCCAACCAGCTTAACTGAATACCCCAGCTCAGTAGCGTATTGAATATCCTGTGCCGGGATATCTCTAATTCCCTCAATGGAGAAAGAACCAAGAGCATGATACTGATACGAATTGCTAATAAGACCCAAGAGGATGAGAACCTTATAAGCAGTATCTATCCCATCAATATCTTTTGATGGGTCAGCCTCGGCATAGCCTTTTTCTTGGGCTTCTCCAAGTGCCTTCTCAAAATCCTTTCCCTCTCTTGACATAGTGGACAATATGTAATTACAGGTTCCGTTCAAAATGGCATAGATTCTTCTAAACTTTTTGGCAGTGGTTCCTGCCTGGCGAAACTCGTGAATAAGTGAGTGGCAGCCAACAAAAGTAGCTCTGAAACCAACACGGCGGTTTAAAGTTGAAGCCAGTGGAAAAATGCGGTGTCCTTCCTCAACTAGTAGCTCTTTGTTGGCAGTAACTACATCTTTGCCACTCTGAAGGGCTTGTAACAAAACACTTTTGGCTGGTTCAATACCGCCTATCAATTCAACCACAATATCAATTTCGGGGTCACTAACGACCTGTCTCCAATCTGTGGTGAGATAGTCTGCGGGTATGACAACAGAGCGCTTCCTTTCAACATCCTTATCAACGACCTTTGCCAGTTCTAGGCCAGCAACCCCCTTTTGATAAAGAATCTCAACTACGCCGCTACCAATATTGCCAAAACCTACTACCGCTACCCTCTTTGTCCTCGCCATCACCTCTACCATAGCTTCCTGCTCTCCTTTGCTAATCCAGCTTATCACCTATAATGTCAGATGGCTATATTATAGCCATGAATATGCTGTTGTCAAATAATACCAAGGGAGATTGTTTATTAACCTCACCCCCTTAATCCCCCTCTCTTACCTACACTCCCCCTTGCCTTATTAAGGGAAGGGGGTCAGTGGGGATAGGTTGCTAAACGACCTCAACAAGGAGAAGGAAGCAAAGGGGTGAGGTTGGCAAAAAACCCTATCTTTTTGCCGTTTTCTTCGTTATACTATATGCACAGGGTAACACCATATTACCGGCTAAACCTTGGCTCAGTATAAGGTCAAGCCAGTGGGGGGGTTGTCAGGTGCAAGATGAGGAGAGCCTCATCCGCCGGGCGCAACAGCAAGACCAGGAGGCTTTCGCCCAGCTATATGAGGAACACTTCAATAAGATTTACCGTTATGTAGCTCTCAGAATAGGAGATAAGACAGAGGCAGAGGATGTGACTCAGCAGGTCTTTATCAATGCACTCCGGTCTATTTCTTCCTTCAAGTGGAAGGGTATACCCTTCGCAGCCTGGCTATTCCGCATTGCTCACAACCAGGTGGTTGACTACCTGAGAAAGAAAACAAAGCAGGCTACTGTCCCTCTTGACGAATCACTGGCCAGCAGTGATAGCAATCCACAACTAATGGCTGAGCACAGGCTGGATATTGAGCAGTTACTATTAGCCACCAAGCGACTGACAAGGGCACAGCGTGAGGTAATTGCCCTGCGTTTTGCCGGTGAGCTATCAACTGCCCAGGTAGCCAAGGTTATGGGCAAAAGCCAGGGAGCGGTAAAGGCACTGCAGCACAGCGCAATAGTAGCTCTGCGTAAAGCGTTATCGGTGGCGTAAGACAATGAAGAAGAGCCTAAAATTTAATAATATTCTTGATGAATGCCTGGAGCGACTGCTGGCTAAGGGCGAAACTATAGAGCAATGTCTTCAGAGCTATCCGGAGCAGGCAGATGAGCTTGAGCCATTGCTCCAGATGGCTCTGGCTACTAAGGAAGCATCGGCTATCCAACCTCGCCCCGAATTCAGAGCCAAAGCCAGATACCAGTTTCGCTCGGCGCTCCAGGAGATAGGGCAGAAGAGAAGACTCCCCTTCTTTGGCTGGCTTCCACAGTGGGCAACAGCGGTAACTATAGTCCTTGTCCTGGTGCTGGTTGGGGGAGGTACCGTAGCAGCGGCGAGTAACAGCATGCCCGATAACCCCCTTTATCCGGTGAAGCTAGCTACGGAGCAGGTGCGGTTGACGCTAACCCCCTCAGTCCTAGGCAAGGCAGAACTGTATGCTAAGCTGGCGGATAAGAGAGTGGTAGAGATAATTTACATAGCCAATAAAGGTAAAGCCGAGCAGGTAGAGAGGGTCACCCAGCGATTGGATTCCCACCTGGCAAGAATAGCTGTTCTGGCAGCACCCCAGAAGAAAGAGGCTGGCGTGCTTATGGCTCCCCCACCACCCTCGGCACCGGCACCACCTAGGTCAGCCAGGGGTGGTAGGGATGAAGGCATTGAGGTTAATAAACAGGCTAAACTGAGGGTGATTTTGTCTGGCTACGCTGTTGAACATCCGCAGGCTCTCCGTGCTGTGCTGAAGACAGCCCCGGCATCAGCCAAGCCTGCCCTGCGCCGGGCGATTGCTGCCTCGGTAGCCGGCTATAAGAAAGCCGTTGAAGCTTTAGATTAGCCACCAAGCAATATTTTAGAATGCCCTTAAGTTACCACTAACCAAGTAGCGACTTTTTCTTATATGTTAGTGGAAAGAGCAGTGAGCCGGGGTAAACAATGAAACGGAAAATGAAACGGAAATAGAAAGGCAGTGGCATAATGAGCATCTTAAAGATAATGCTGATAACCCTTATTCTGGGCGGGCTCGCTGTTCCCGCGATAAGCTGTGCTTCTGAATCAAACACGGCATCGGCGCCAGAAAAGCAGGTAGTAACCGTACAACGGGGTAACCTGGTCATAGATATCACTGCCGTTGGCAATCTGGCGTTATCCCTCAAGGAGGACCTGGCTATTGATTTGTTTTACCCCGAAGGGACGATAGAAGAAGTTCTTGTCGAAGAGGGTGACACCGTTGAAGAAGGGCAGGTAGTGGTCAAGCTGGACACAGAGGAATGGGAGGAGCAGTTGGAGGCACTGGAGGATAAGGTAGTTACCGCTGAACGGCAGTTGACGGCGAATGAGCGTAGCCTGCTGCAAGTGGAGATAAACCTTTGGAATGCCGAAATCGCTCTGGAGGAAGCGAAGGAGACATATATATGGCCGCAACTTGAAGTTGCCGAGGCTGATGTGGAAGAGGCTGAAGCGCGTCTTCAGTATGCTATCGATCAGGGCTACGATAGGTTGGTAGTACTCTATCAGGATGTCCTCGAGGCGGCTGAGAAAAGGCTAGACGCAATGTTGACTGGCGCTGACACAGATGAAATAGCCATAAAGAAGCTCCAACTCGAGCTGGCTATGGGACAACTGGATGATGCTCAGCAGGCGATTGAAGATGCGCGGAAAGATTTGGAGGATGCCCAAGAGACCCTAGACGAGGCCAAAAGCAAAAGCCCACTTATTACAGCAACTTTTGATGGATTCATTACTAGCGTAAATGTGGAAGGTGGCGATGAAGTTTTGAGTGGGGCGGTAGCGGTGCAGCTTGCCGACCCCACTAAATTTGAAGCCGACCTTATGGTTAGCGAGATGGATATCTTTCAGGTTAAGGTGGGTGGAGGCGCCTGGGTGCAGGTGGATGCCATGCCAGTGATTAACCTTCCGGCTAAAGTTACTCACATTTCACCGACAGCCACCATTCAGTCGGGAGTGGTAAACTACGAAGTAAAGGTTGAAATACAGTCGCTGGAAGCGGTAATGCAGGAACAGCAAGAGGCAAGACTGGAAGCGGTAATGCAGGAACAGCAAGAGGCAAGACAGGAAGGTGGAGGATGGCAAGCAATGCCGGCGATGATACCTGAAGGCTTTCAGCTCAGGGAGGGTCTGACCGTCACCGTGAGCATAATAGTGGAGGAGAGGAACAATGTGCTGCTGGTACCCAACCAGGCAATTATTCGCCAGGGGAGGGAGACCTATGTTCAGGTGCTGAAAGACGGCGTTATCAAGGTGCGTTCGATAAGGGTTGGCATTAGCAACTGGCAGTACACCGAGGTAACCGACGGGCTCAGTGAAGGCGAAAAGGTGGTTGTTCCCGAGACGGCTACTACGACAACGCCAGAACCAGAAAGACCAATGCCGTTGTTCCCCGGGGGAATGAGACCGCACTGATGATTCGATTACAGGATATAGCTAAAGTCTATCCCATGGGCAAAAGAGAGCTGACCGTACTCAATGGGGTAAGCATTCATATTGACCGGGGCGAGCTGGTGGCGATTATGGGTCCCTCTGGCTCAGGCAAGACGACTATGCTTAACATTATTGGTTGCCTGGATACACCGACTTCAGGCAGTTACTACCTGGAGGATAGGGAGGTCAGCCGCCTCAGCAGCGGTGAACTGGCTAGTGTCAGGGGGCAGAAGGTTGGCTTTGTCTTTCAGACTTTCAATCTGCTGCCCCGGCTTTCGGCACTGGCTAATGTGGAACTTGGTCTGAGATACTCTGGCGGGGGCGACCGTCACCGGGCTATGGAGGCACTGGCTAAGGTTGGCCTCTCCGACCGGGCTCATCACCGTCCCACCGAACTTTCGGGGGGAGAGCAGCAAAGGGTTGCCATCGCCCGGGCTCTAGTGAAGAACCCGCCTTTGATTCTTGCCGATGAGCCTACCGGTAACCTGGACAGCCACTCTGGCCAGGAGATAATCTCCATCCTCACCTCCTTACATACCGAGCAGGGCATTACCCTGCTCATGGTAACCCACGAAGCTAACATTGCTCACCAGTGCCAGCGCATCATACATCTCAAGGATGGCCAGGTAGTGTCGGAGGACACAGTATGAAGAAGTGGTTTGAACCTCTATCTACCGCCTGGGTCGGGGTGGCCACTCACAAGCTTCGCAGCTTTTTGACTATGCTGGGAATCGTTATTGGCGTCGCCGCCGTGATTTCCCTGATGTCCATCGGCAGAGGTGCTGAGGCTGACATCATCTCCCGTATCGAAAGTCTTGGGTCAGACCTCATTTTCATTCGCCCCGGGGCGACTACCTATGGGGGAGTCAGGGGTGCTACCGGCAGTGCCACCACTCTCACCCTGGAAGATGCGACGGCGATATCGGAACAGGTTTCCTATATAGCTTCAGTGGCTCCTTCCTACTCAACGTCACTCCAGCTAGTCGTTGGTGGTCAGAATATGCGTGCCCAGGTTACCGGGATAACACCGGAGTATATGCAGGCATACAATTTGCAGACTGCCGATGGTGCTTTCATCTCCGAGTATGATTATCAGCGTGGCGCCAAGATAGCTGTACTCGGCTCCAATGTAAAAGAGACCCTGTTTGAAGGCACCGACCCCATTGGACAGCCGTTGCGGATGGAGAATAATATTGTCCGCGTCATCGGCGTTCTCGAGAGCAAAGGGGCATCCATGATGGGCTCGACTGATGATGCCATCGTGATTCCTTTAACCACTTTGCAGCAGATGGTCGCCCAGCCACGAACCAGCCAGGGCGAGCGCGTAGTATCATCTATAGCGCTGACGGTAAGTGACGAGGAGCAGGCGAGTTATGTCGTTGCTGAAATCACAACCCTGCTTCGCTACCGCCACCAGCTTGGTCCTGGTGTGGAGGATGACTTTACCATTACTTCTATGGAGGAGATAGCCAGCGCCGTGTCTGAAGCAATAGGCGCCATGACCCTCCTCTTAGGCGCTATCGCTGCCATTTCGTTGCTGGTGGGGGGTATCGGCGTGATGAACATAATGCTGGTGTCGGTACTGGAGAGAACCAGAGAGATAGGCATCCGTAAGGCACTGGGAGCCAGGGAGCGGGATATATGGGGTCAATTCCTGATTGAAGCCGCCTTCCTGACGTTTGCTGGTGGTATAATTGGGGTTATTCTGGGTTGGGTAGTCTCAACAGTCGTTTCCCGCATGGGGATAATGTCAACCGTGGTCACTGCTGATATAGTTATCCTTGCCGTTTCGGTATCGGTTGGCATCGGTCTGTTCTTTGGCTTTTATCCAGCATGGAATGCGTCCCGCCTTAATCCTATTGAGGCGCTAAGGTCTGAATAGGGGACATAAACCGTTTTTCAAAAATACCCCGAACCGTTACTAACCAAATAACGATTTTTCCGTTATATATTAGTGAAAGGAAATCTGAAGCAGGAGGTAAATAGAGGTAAATAAATGAAGAAGGTTTGGTTATTAGTTATAAGCCTGGCATTGGTGTTAGGCGTGGTTGGTTTGGTTGGCTGCAGCCCAGGTAGTACAAGTGTGGAAGCGATAAACGTACGCAGCCAGCAGGAAGGGATTTGGGTTGCCGGAGAAGGTAAGGTGACTGTTGTTCCCGATATCGCCACCCTGAGGTTAGGCATTGAAGCCCAGGAGGCGAGCGTAGCCCAGGCTCAAACCAATGCCTCTGAAGCTATGTATAAGGTCATGACAGCGCTAACCGATAGCGGAGTGGCGGAGAAGGACATCCAAACTCAATACTTTAGCATTCGCCAGGTAACCAGGTGGGATAGGGAGAAGGAAGAAGAAATTGTGATTGGCTATCGGGTAAGCAATATGGTAATTGCCAAGATAAGGGATATAGATAAGGCTGGCTCTATCATTGACGCTGTAGTTGTCGCCGGGGGCGACCTCACCCGTATAGATAGCCTGGGCTTTACTGTAGATGACCCCTCGGCTTACTACGAAGAAGCCAGGCAAAAAGCAATGGCTGATGCCAAGGCTAAGGCAGAGCAAATGGCTAAGCTGGCTGGTGTTAAATTGGGCAAGCCAACCTATATCTCCGAAGGTATCCAGGTACCCCCTATCTACCCGCGGGCCGTATATGAGGCGGTACCAGCACCAGCAGCAGCACCGGCACCACCACCAATCAGCCCCGGTGAGACGGAGATTAGCCTAACTGTCCAGATAGCCTATGCTATCCTAGACTAATTAAGAAATCTTTAATCAAAGGAGGTAAAATGCAATGTCCAAAAGAATGAAGGTTCTCGTTTCAGTATTGGTGGCGGTGGTCTTACTAACAGTGGGCGGTGCAGCAGCGGTGATGGCAGATGATGGGTCTACATCATCGTCAAATACAACAAGCACCAATAGCCTTCTAGCCAGAGTGGCGGAGATTTTAGATATACCCCAAGAGGACCTGGTCAATGCCTTTCAGCAGGCGCGGCAGGAGATGAGGGAAGGGGCTTTTATCAGGTCTCTTGATAGAGCCGTAGAGAAGGGGCGCCTTACTGAACCGGAGGCTAATGAAATCAAAGGGTGGTGGGGTGAGAGACCAGAGGTTCTAAACCTAGGTCTGTTTCGGTGTACCCTCGGCGCCTCTGGCTTACGTGGCAGGCATATGTGGGGTGGTCATAGAGGATGGGGCGGGCCAAGGCTGCCTGAGCAAGGTGATTGAGTCAGACGGTAGATACCATAAGTACGAAGCAGAGGAGCCTCGCTTGGAGGCTCCCCTTTATTTTGCCCACATCTCTATGAAATGTGTTACAATAATTCCCAAATCAGAACTTTCTTCAGGGGATGAAAGCTTGCCTTATTATGTGCGTTTGATGAGTAAGGAAGACATTGCCCAGGTCGATGGGATTGACCGTGAAGCCTTCCCTACCCAGTGGCCAGCGGCTAACTATCGGCACGAATTGCAAAATCGGTTAGCCCATTATATTGTAGCCTGCGATGAAGAGAGAATGGTTGAGAAGTCCGAGGTGAAAACTTCACCAGAGAAGGGCTTTCTTGGGTTGGCGTCCAGGGTGAGACAGTTGTTTAACCACAACCGTTTCTTCAGTAATGAATTGCCCCCGTCAGGTACAGAATACATTGTTGGTTTTACCGGCTTCTGGATTATGGCTGATGAAGCTCACGTAACCAACATTGCGGTGCGGGAACTCCACCGCCGTCAGGGGATAGGGGAGTTGCTGCTTATATCCTCTATAGACCTGGCAACAGAGCTAAATGCCCGCATCATTACCCTGGAGGTACGTGCCGCCAACACTGCTGCCCAGAATCTTTATCACAAGTACGGCTTCACCCAGACTGGTGTACGCCGTGGCTACTATACAGATAATAAAGAAGACGCCGTATTAATGTCCACCGAGAATATCACCTCAGCCTCATTTCAGACGCACCTTCGGCAGTTAAAGCAAGCTCATTCCAGAAAATGGGGGATAGCCCTCTATCAAATTGCCCGCTAGCTATCTTTCCCAAGTTTTCATGGATTCATACTGCACCCGCCATTTTATTTCAAAGCCTCCCTCTTTCCATGTCTCTCTCATCTCCTCCCTGGCGGCAGCAAGTTCCGGACTAGTCTCATAGGCTTGGTAAGCTTCTTGACTATCAAATTTGTATATCGTCAGATATTTGGGGTACTCCTCAGCCTCACCTGTTATCTTATAGCGGGTTACCGCCCTAAGCCCTTTGAACCTAAGCAGCAAAGGAATATGGACCTCCTCATACCATTTGTTGAATTTTTCCTCGTCTTCAGGTCGGCATCGGGTGCCTAATATGTTTATTACTGGCTTGGTTTCCATTTTGGTGCCTCCTTACTTAATTAGTTGGTAGCATGTCAAAGAACTGACATTTCCCAGGGATTACCTCCGGCACGAACCCTCCTTGGCTCATAATATATTTGACTTTCCCAAGTGTGTCAAGACGTCTGCCCTCAGAATTTGGACCTCGTTCCATTGAACCTCACCCCTACCATTATTTCTTCCTTTCTGCCCCCGGGATTCTTACCACCTTATCACTTTCCACAAAATTCATAAGCACTGCTGTGAGCTACAGAGAAAGACAGCTAGAAGAGTTGCCGAACTTATGATGGAGGAAGAGAAGTGAGTTACCTCATTTTGTCGATATGTGCTAAAGCATCGCATCAACAGCTATTCTGGCTACTTTTTAACGAGTGACATTTGCTGGCACTTCTTGATTGGCTAGCCTCACTTTTACCATTGCTTTGCCAGTAACTACTGTTTCCCGCTTTTGGTTATGGCAGCCTACACTGCAGACAAAGTTAAGATTATCAGTCTCTACTTTGACTGAGTCAACCTTGCCACTGACCGTAACAGTATCTTTGGAACGAGCTGGTGCCTTAAACCGGATTGATAGCTTGCCTGTTGAAAACCAGCTTTCTTTGAAGACTTGTGTCATCATTTCTGAGACATAGGCTAAAATCAACATACCATGGGCAACAGTACCACCAAAGGCAGTCTGAGCCGCGAATTTCTCATCAACATGAATCGGATTGAAATCACCCACAGCTTCAGCATAGAGATTTATCTTCTCCTGGTTGAGATGCCTCGTGACTTCAGGAAGAACGTCTCCAGGTCGCAATTTCGGTAACTTAGAATTAGATAAGATCATTTTGCGTTAAGAAATTAACTCAGCAAGGCAAAATTAAGGTTGTTCTTGCCGAGAGAACCAATTCCCCATCTTGGTCAAAAGTACTAAGCCCGATTACCAGGATATTCAGCTTAGCGCGGCTTACCTTCTCGATGACTTTGGTGTGACAATTTACGCATGAGCCAATAGTTACCGGTTTAAAGAACTCCACTTCTTGAGAAGCATGAATTGAGCCGGGCGGGATGTCAATGAGCTGAGATGCTGCTTTTATAGTATAGGCTACGATGGCCAGAGGCGGAACGATATTGGTAGCTGATGAACGGGTTTCTACGGCTTCTTCGAACTTGGAGACGATGGCAGGAGTGAGTTTATAGCCAACAGGAGGGAACTCGTAGCCGACTTCTAATTCTTCGTACTTCTTAGGTAGCCGATTATCAACTTTGCTTTCCATCTCTGGCGGCATGCGATTTCCTTCAATACCTAGACGTCTAAGCTAACATTAGATTATACAATTTATACAATTAATTTAGGGCTATGTCAACCAGCAAATTAATCTGTGCCGCCATCTTAGTATCCCTTTCTATCAGTCATAGTGGCTTTGTTGCCCAGCTTGCATTGATTTTGACAAAAAAATAAGCACAGACTCTTGGCAAGCAATCAAGGAATATAGTAAGATGTAAATGAAGTCAGCTTTGAGAACAGGAGCGTTTATTAGTGAGTAAGAGCAACCAAGAACTGGCAGGTGATGGGGATAGTTTTCTTGAGGAGGTCTATTCTGTTGCCGGTGGCGAAGGTGTTCGCTGGTGTATGCAATGTGGCACGTGCTCGGCATCCTGCCCCAGTGTCAATCAAATGGACTATTCGCCCCGAAAAACCATTGCTCTAATTCGGGCAGGGAAGCGCTATGATGTCCTAACCAGCAATACCATGTGGATCTGTGCCTCTTGCTATCTTTGCACCGTGCGCTGCCCCAAGGAGGTTAAGATAACCGAACTCATGCACAGCCTGGAACGCCTGGCTGCTCAACGCAGCTTACTCAACAGAGAAGTATCTACTCCGGCTTTGTACAAAGCCTTTGTTGACTCAATTAAGAGCAACGGACGTGTCCATGAGTTAGGCATGATGATGCAGTTTTATCTATCAACCCTACTAACAAAGTCTTACCTATTGGCTGTATTAACACGGAAGACAAATCCCCTGGCTATCATTAAGATGCTCCCGTTGGCACTAAAACTATTCATACACGGGCGCTTGTCTATTAAGCCTAGAAAGATAAAAGGAGCTGAGCAGATAAAAACTATTGTGGAAAGAGCCCGAGCTTTAGGGGGCGCAAGATGAAATACTACACCTACTTCCCGGGCTGTTCCTCGTCTAGAGGCACTGCGGTAGGCTATGGTCGGTCTATACATGCCATCAGCGGTTCCCTCGGGCTGGGGTTGATTGAATTGGAGGATTGGAACTGCTGTGGGTCAACACCCTACGGCTCGACCGATGAGCTTGAGTCAGTTTGCATCGCCGCTCGCAACCTGGCTCTAGCTGAGAAGATGAGGTTTACTGTGCTTAATGAAAAAGGCATATCAGAGGAGAAGACCGGGCTTGATCTGGTGACACCCTGTAGCTCTTGTTATACCACGCTAAATAGAGCCAATTCTCTCCTCAAGCAATATCCCGACCTCAAGAGCAGGGTGGACGAATGTTTAGCTGCTGCTGGCTTGGAGTATAAGGGAGGGGTCAGGGTTCGCCACCTGTTTGAGGTCATCTACAATGATATTGGTCTTAAGTTCATTGAGTCCAAGGTAGTGAGCCCACTTACTGGGCTGAAAGTGGCTGCCTACTATGGGTGCCAGATGGTTCGCCCTGAACCTGGTTTCGATAACCCGCATAACCCTCAGTCACTAGACCACTTGATAGCTAGCCTGGGGGCCGAGCCTGTTCCTTTCCCATTAAAGGACCGCTGCTGTGGGGGCTCTTTAGTTATACCTGAACTAGATTTAACTCTGGGTTTGATTCACAATATTCTTGAAAGTGCTGCCACCAATGGTGCCCAGTGTATCATCACCCCCTGCCCACTGTGTCAAACAAACCTTGATGCTTATCAAGGTATGGTAAATAGTAAGTTCAAAACTAATTATAACCTTCCAATTTTGTTCTTTAGTCAATTAATTGGGCTTGCCCTGGCGATTGCCCCTGAATCCCTGGGGTTATCTACAAATATAGTTTCACCTAATCATGTCCTAGACCACATATTTATGACGAAATTCTATGCCACACAAAGGAGATAAAGATGGATAGGAGAATTGGTGTCTATATTTGTCATTGCGGAAGCAATATTGCCGGGACAGTTGATGTCCAGGCAGTTACTGAGTTTGCCCAAGGATTACCTTCAGTAGTAATTGCTCGAGATTACATGTATATGTGCTCTGACCCAGGACAAGACCTTATTAGGGAGGACATTAAAAATTTAGGGCTCAACCGGGTGGTGGTGGCTTCTTGCTCGCCGCTGATGCACGAGCGAACCTTCCGCCGAGTTTGTGAGAGCGCTGGTCTGAACAAATATCTATTTGAGATGGCTAATATTAGAGAGCACTGCTCGTGGGTAACTGAAGACCGCGAAGCAGCTACCGAGAAGGCCAAGGCGTTGGTGAGCGCTGCTATAAGGCGGGTTTACTACCAGGAGCCCTTGCTGACCAAGGAAGTTCCAGTCAATCCCAATACCTTAGTGGTAGGAGGCGGCATTGCTGGCATTCAGTCGGCTTTGGAGATTGCTGCCTCTGGACACAAGGTTTACCTGGTAGAAAGAGAGCCCAGCATTGGTGGACACATGATGCAGCTGGATAAGACCTTCCCTACCCTGGACTGCTCGGCTTGCATCCTCACCCCCAAAATGAGTGATGTTGGTTCTCATCCCAACATTGAGCTAATGACCTACAGTGAGGTTGTAGATGTCTCAGGGTATGTAGGCAACTTCAAGGTTAAAATCAGGAAGAAGGCAAGGTATGTTGATGAAGATAAGTGCATCGGTTGCAGCACCTGCCAGGAATTATGCCCGGTTAGGGTAAGTAACGAATTTGAATTAGGTCTAAGCCAAAGGAAAGCTATCTACATCCCCTTCGCTCAAGCAGTGCCTAATAAAGCGGTGATTGATGCTCAACATTGTCGCTACTTGGAGAAGATAAAAGAGGGTAAGGATGTCTGTCGCCTGTGCCAGAAGGGAATTGAGAAAAAGGGTATACCCGGCTGTGAGGCGGGAGCCATAGACTTCGAGCAGACTGATAAATTTATTGAAATAGAGGTTGGCAATATAATCTTAGCTACTGGCTACGATACCTTAGACCCGTCTCCAATCTACCAGTATGGCTATGGGCGCTTTGATAATGTTGTTACTGCCCTTGAGTTTGAGAGAATGATTAATGCTGCGGGACCGACTGGCGGTAAAGTTCTGTTGAAGGACGGCTCGGAGCCAAGGACAGTAGGCATTATTCACTGCGTAGGCAGCCGGGACAAGAGCTACCATGAGTATTGCTCACAGGTGTGCTGTATGTATTCAATGAAGTTAGGTCACCTGATAAGAGAGCATATTCTTGGAGCTAAAGTCTACGAATTTTATATTGACCTCAGGGCTGTGGGCAAGGCTTACGAGGAGTTTTACAATCGGGTTCTGGATGAAGGGACTATCTTCATTCGGGGTCGTCCCAGTGATGTGATTCAGCAGAATGGCAGGCTGGTTATCCAGTGTGAGGATACCCTAGCCGATTGCCAGTGCCTTATTCCAGTGGATATGGTAGTGCTGAGCGCAGCTCTTCAACCAAAGGCGGATGCAGAAGAGGTTGCCAGGCTGTTTTCATTGAGCCGAAGTGCCGATGGCTTCTTCTTAGAGAAGCATCCCAAGCTAGACCCGGTAGCTACCACAACCGATGGCATTTATGTCGTTGGTTGTTGTCAGTCACCTAAGGATATTCCCGCAAGTGTGGCTCAGGCTTCAGCTGCTGCGGCTCGGATTCTGGCAGCAATTAGCGCCGGTACAATAGAAGTTGAAGCGGCTATTGCGGCTATTGATGAAGAGCTTTGCTCTGGCTGCCAGATTTGTGCAAATCTTTGTCCCTATAAGGCTATCGCTTTTGATGAGGAAAGAAAGGTATGCCGGGTTAATGAAGCTCTGTGTAAGGGCTGCGGTGTGTGTGTGGCAGCCTGCCCTAGTGGTGCTATAACTGGTAAGCACTTCACCAACGAGCAGATTATGGCTGAGATTGAGGGAATACTGGTATAAGCCAGGTTACAAAAATTAAGCTCATTACTGAACCTGATTAATATAGGCTTTTGTATCAGAGGACATCGTTAAATAGCCAGAAGGTGTGGCGAGTTAGAGAGAGAAAATAAATAGAAGAGGGGCATTAGCCCTTCTTAAATACCCCGTTAGGCTACCCCTGATAAATGACCTATTCTCAAAAACTAGTTGCAAAAGAGAGTAATATGTGCTATATTATACATAGTAAGTCTATGTATTATGCTAAGTGAGGTAAATTGAATGGCACAAAGACGTGAATTAATGAAGGGTAGTTCTGACCCTCTGCTTCTTTGCCTGATAGGGCAGCAGCCAATGTATGGTTACCAGATTATTAAGGAGCTTGCGAGAAGGAGCCAGGGCTATTTCAAATTCAAGGAGGGTACTCTTTACCCTGCTCTTCACCGTTTGGAGAAGGCGGGCTTAATCGCAGGTAAGTGGCAGATGTTACCCAGTGGTCGGCAGAGGAGGTACTATTATATTACTGATAAAGGCCACCGGCTGCTGGTGGTGAAGATGAACCAGTGGCAGGACTTCTTGACTGCTATGAACCTGATTATTCAGCCAATGAGTACTTAATATGAGGTAGGGAAATGACAACGGCACTAAGTCATTACCTAAATAGTATTAGACATAATTTGAGACTTGACCCCCTATTTGAGAGGGAGGTTATAAACGAGCTCGAGACGCATATTGAGGATGAGCTCCAGGAGTTAAAAGAAGCCGGGCTATCTGAGGAGGAGGCAGCTAATACCTGTGTCAGGCTTTTAGGCTCAGCCAAGCTGGTTGCTCGCCAGATATATGAAGCCCATAGCCAGGGCACCTGGCGGCAAGCGCTATTAGCTTCAATGCCACACCTGCTCTTTGGTCTAATATTTGCTCTCAATTGGTGGCAGGGCTTTAGTTGGCTACTAGTTATGCTTGTCTTAATCCTAGGTACGGTAGTCTATGGCTGGTGGCACGGTAAGCCAACCTGGCTTTTCCCCTGGCTGGGTTACTCGTTGCTGCCGGTTGTGATGGCTGGTCTTCTGTTACTTTATCTGCCTAGAGGATGGTCTTGGTTGGCGGTACTAGTCTACATTCCACTCACTTTATGGTTGCTATACTCTATTACTGTTCAGACCATAAAGAGAGACTGGTTATATAGCTCTCTAATGTTGCTTCCGGTGCCCATTATCATCGGTTGGTTTATAGCTGTGGGACTGGAGGGAAAATTCCCTGAGTTTAGTATAGAGCGCCTTTATGATTATGCCCCCCGGATTGGGCTCAGCTTTTTAGTTCTAGCAGCAGCAGCAGCGGCATTCATTCGTTTGAGAAAGCGTTGGTTAAGGGTAGCAATACTAATTATATCGGGACTTCTAACTTTGACTCTGGTCGCCGGCTATGCTTGGGGTAGACTTGGGCTCCCCACCTTTTTAGTTCTAATACTACTGATGTTGAGTATTTTCTTAATTCCGGCTTTGCTTGAGCCAAGGATAAGGCATAGCGGGCACCCTAATTGAAACGAGGCTAAATGGTGATGCCAAAGGTAGCTATTGTTACTGATAGTTTAACTTGCCTCACCAGGGAACTGGTGGCGCAGTATGGGATTAGGATTGTGCCCCTTAGCTTTTACTTTGGGGATAAGATTTATAGAGACGGGGTAGACGTAACCCCTTCTCAGGCCTATGAGTTATTCTTGAAAGACCCTGAGGCTTTTAAGACGTCTCCAGCCTCACCTGGTAAGTTCTTTGAAGCCTACCGGGAACTAAGTAAGCAAGCAAAAGATATTCTTTGTATTACTCTTTCCTCCAAACTAAGCACAGAGTATGACATGGCTTGTGTAGCCAGGGAACAAGCCATGTCTGAGCTTCCTCAGACCTCCATAGAGGTATTGGATTCCCAGACTGTTACTGCTGCTGAAGGCTTCGTCGCCCTGGCTGCGGCTCGGGCAGCCGAGGAGGGGAAGAGCTTGGCTGGGGTAACTAAAGTAGCTGAAGAAATGAGAGATAAGGCTACCTTCCTTATCCTCTTGGATACCATCCGTCATGTTTACCGCACCGGTCGCATACCCAAGGTAGCTGCCCAGATAGGCTCAGTGCTTAATATCAAACCAATACTCACCAGTTCCTCCGGCTTGGTGCGTTTTGCCGGTGCAGTGAGAAACAAGGAGCATGGCATAAATTGCATCCTTCAGAAGCTGAGAGACAAAGTGGGGCAAAGCCCGGTGCATGTTG
>SDBU01004092.1_pt1 | contig 18141 bp, 16 predicted proteins | sample 2277071 | NCBI WGS metagenome assembly SDBU01 (sample SAMN10397929, study PRJNA504765) | marine sediment metagenome | isolation source: marine sediment core GS08_GC12, 126 cmbsf | place: Arctic Ocean: Gakkel Ridge, Loki's castle | collected 2008 | reverse complement strand
GGGCGCATCTACGTGGCTGATACGCTCAATCACCGCATCCAGGTTTTCAATCCTGAAGGCGAGCACCTGAAGACCATTCCCGTCGATGCGCCCGGAAGGATTGCAGTTCATCAGAAGACCGGCGAAATATATGTCGTTCAGCAGGACAAGATGCTCTCGGCGATAGGCACCTTTGAAAACCCCCACCTGCGAGCCACCTGGAACCTGGAGGGAAAGGATGGCAGAGGAGAGGCCGAAATCAGCAGGAAGCCTGCGGTGGCGAAGCAGCTCCTTACCACGGTGATGTGTGTGGACTCCTGGGCGAAGGTTCCCACTATCTGGGTCGGCTGGGTAGACAAACGACATTATCCTGGGCAAGGCGGACGGGTGCTGCTCTTGGTTGATAAGGGCGACCACTTCGAGCTGAAGGAGAACTTCGAGGAAACTGTCCGCCGAGCAGGCTTGGTCCCCCACATGTACACCGGAGGAAAGATGCCCCGGGTCTATGCCGACCCGCTGCGAAACCACCTGTATTATATGGAGAAAACGCACCGCTTCGATACGGTCACCGGGGAGGTGGAAGAAGTCCGTTTACCTTACACACCTGACGAGTTTGCTTTGGGTCCAGATGGTCTGATGTATATTAGGTCGCTGGGCTTGGTGGGCCGCTTCGACCCGGAAACCGGGCAGGAGGTGCCCTTCGATTACGGCGTGCACCTCCAGCCACAGTCGGGACGAGAGCTGATAGGCGGACTGAAACTTTACGACGAGCGCGGTGCCAAGACTTTCCAGGATGGCATCGGAGTCAGCGTGAGCGGAGAAGTTTCGGTGCTCTCCAATATCTATGACTATAAGGCTCTCGACGAACTGGGCATCTGGGGGTTCCAGTATTGGCAAACCTTGGTGAGGCAGCAGCAGTTGTTTGGCTACCGCCCCCTTCGCTTTCCAGGCAGATTGCTGGTAAACCAATCCACGGTGTGGGTCTTCACTCCCAGGGGGGAACTTAAGAGTAAGGACGTTATCCCGGGCCTGCAAGTGGGAAGCTGTGGCATCGCGACTGACGTAAACGGCAACATCTACGTGGGCTTTGCCGGCACGCCCGCCGTGGCGGGCAAGCCCTTCCTGCCCAACAGCGGTTCGCTCATCAAGTTTCCACCCACGGGAGGCAAGCTCTTGGGGGATTGGGCGACGAAGATTCCCCTGAAGGAGCCCCCCTCGCGCGCACCTGACTTCTTTGTGGCTTCTTCAGGTGTGGAGCCTGAAACGCTAACAAGCAGACGCGCGGGCTTGAAAGTGAAGATGTCTACACCTATCGGGCACAAGATATGGGCACAAGGAGCCCTGTGGGCTTACGGGGGGCTTTCCTCCATGATTACTGTTAAGTCCGGTTCCTGTACCTGCCCCAACAACCGCTTCAGCCTCGACTACTATGCGCGCTCCTTCATCCCGGAGACGTACCGCTTCTCGGTTGGTGTCTGCGATACCAATGGTAACAAGATTGTGCACATCGGCCGCTACGGCAACGAGGACAGTCGCGGACCAGGCAGTCCCATCTCCGTCGGTGGCGACGAGATTGCCTTTGCCTTCCCCTGTTTCGTGTCAGTCAAGGACGGGGAGCTTTACGTCTCGGACTCAGGCAACGACCGCATGGTGCAGGTGTTGCTACAATACCACGTAGAGGAAGCACTCAGGATTCCTACCCAGCGACAGTAATAAGAATCTGTATATCACAGTCAACATCCCCGGCCAGCCTCCCACGGTCACCTCCCGCCCCCCGGTTTCTGCAAGTAATGACACCCCCCTCTTTGCACGGAAGAGGAAGAACGGCATTTCCAGTCCCGAACATCGTGCTGTTGGCTGCCCTGAACCCCTGTCCCTGGTGCACGAAGTTCAAACCGATGAATGCCTCACTGGCCTGTGCTGCTGCTTAGTTTCACCACTTACTGAGCTTATTGAGGAATGTGGTTGACACAGAGTGGAATGTGGGGTATGAATAGGCAGCAGATTCATTCCAACTTACACCCCAATGGAGGGGCGGGAATGGTAGGTATTCATCATATTCATTATTGACGTGGCCATCGTCCTCATCCACGCACTCACTTCTATTGAGTTGGGCATCACTTCGGCTGAGAAGGAGCTCCCCTACGTAATCCGAAATGTGTTGCCATGAAGAAGAAACCGATGAAGGTCACTGGTCTTGTAGTTCTGCTTGCGTTGGTCACCTGGGTAGCCTTGCTTTCGATTCTTTTAGGCCCAGGAGGATTGTTGGCAAGACTGAGATGGTTTCCTGCAGTGGAGTGGTTACCTAGGCCACCGGAGACCTTCCTATATGGAAGCATTATCTTTGCCGTCGCAGGACCGTTGGTGGCCGCAGGGATTCATGGACGGGAGCAAAAGTCGCACGCTGTTACGCTGGGTGTGCGCGATAACGGGTCATCAAGAATGCAAGGACCCCCTCATAGGAATGAACTTATGCGGCTGCGAAGAAGACTGCGCATTGCTTCTGCCTTGTTGTGGGGTCGGTTACTTGGTGGACTCATCATACCAACCTGCCTGCTGACCCTCACAGACCATTCGCCACTGTGGACGTTCTGGGCACCGCGCCTGTATTCGTTGCTGGTGGACAAATAACGAGGTCTGCAATGGGATTCGTGTGCCCCGGATGTGGGGCCGTGTTCTTTTGGCGTGATAAGTCTCCCCTTTTTGCAGGCATCTGGCCTACGCGCAAATGCCGTAGCTGTGGCCTGTCCCTCGATGAATAGATGCTCATCGGCCGCCACAAGTGTGTGCTACCTCCCCACCCAGCACGGGGCGAGGGAGTAGGGGTAAGACCTAGCGTTCTGGGGGACAAATGAGACCACGAAGTCTGACTGAAAGCAGGTCAAAGGTGCAAGGCAATGGAGCAGCTCAGTGGTTGACCGTGACGACGTGGCTGTGCCTACTGGTCTTTGCTGCTGTGTCGACGCTGGATTCTGTGTCACTAAAGCATATCGGCGCAGACCTTGAGATCGGCTTCGGACTGAAGGGGATGTTGCCGCTGGCGCGGTCAGTGATTCTGGCGCTTTCCACCCTCACTGTGGGTTGCTTGGCTGACCGCTTCGGCAAACGGGGCTTTCTCGGCGGAGGTCTGCTGGTGATGTGTTTGGCCATGTTCGCCATAGCAGGCAGCAGCAGCTACGGTGGCTTGGTAGGCGGCATGGTGCTGCTTGGGCTCGGTATGGGTGCGGTGGAAGCTCTGGTGAGCCCACTAGTTGCTGAACTCCATCCTGACCAGGTGGGTACCCAGATGAATCTGCTTCACGGGTTCTTTCCCGCCGGCATCGTCCTGGCTTCGCTTGTGGTGGGTAGGGCGCTGGACGGCGGCGTCCACTGGCGCACGACCTTTGCTGTGACAGCACTGCCAATAGCGTTGGTTGCCTTCATGTTTTTAGTTGGCAGGTATCCGAGCGCCGGCGGAGGACTGCGAGAGCCCTCGTTGGGGGTGAGGCAAGCATTGGGGAACCGGACATTTTGGCTTCTTGCCTTTGCCATGGCTTTGACTGCCGGCTGCGAAGGATGTCTGATCTTCTGGGGCCCGAATTTCATTCAACACGAGTACGACGTCACCGCCTTCGTTGCCGCCTGGGGCTTGGGCATTTTCGGTATTGGTATGGCGGTGGGAAGATTCGGAACGGGTGCCGCTGTGAAGATAGCGCGACTGGAGATTCTGATGGTTGCTCTAGCTTTCTTGGCAGCGCTGGCCAGCCTGAGCCTAGCGGTGGTGAATAACCTTTGGATGAGCATGGTCTTCCTGGGCTTGGGTGGGTTGTCCATAGCGTGCTTCTGGCCGAGCATACTGACGGTGGCTAATATGAGAATCGCAGAGCATTCTGCCACGCTGATGGCCCTCCTTGCGGTCGCCGGGATAGTCGGTTTTGGCACAATACCCCTGGTTACTGGGCTCGTAGCCGAGCTCTTTGGACTGCGGGTCGGCTTGGGTTTAGTGCCGGCTGCCATGGCAATTGCGGGACTGGTTCTGCTTAAGGTCGCGGGCGACCCGGTTTGCGAGGGAGAGGCTCTATCAGTCTAAGGCTCAAGGTGCACGTCTTCAAACAAATGAGACAGTTCAGGTGGCTTAGAAATAGATTCCTACTCACAGCCTAAGCCGAGCAAGCTTCCTCATCCTTTCAGTCACCGTGGGCAGCCGATCCAGATGGGGCTTGACCATGCCATCTGTCCATTAGCCTGCCTCACGCGCACGTAGTAATAATCTTCCTCCCGCTCCCCCGAGGGGCCATCTGTAGTCTGGAAGGAAGCCGTGTAGAGCTCCTCTGGAACCAGCCGATGCAATAGCAACGACTCAGACGGGAACGGACCTACAAACTCTGTGCGAGAAGTTCCCACAAGTTCCGAGAGGGTCTACGTGCCCGCGAGCCAGACTTGCACGGTCAACATGCTGGATGCCAATGGGAACATGATTGTTCGCACGGGCGGCTACGGCAACGTGGACAGCCGAGGGAAGGACTCGCCAGTACTTGATTCGAGGACAGGAGGCTTGCGCCCGCGGCGGGCGGGTGACGCCCCGGGGCTGAAGTCCCCCCTGGCCGAGCCGGAGGTCGGCTTCATCCTGCCGCAGTACCTGGGCGTGACCGATGAAGCGCTCTACGTTTGCGACGGTGGCAACATGCGCGTTGTGCGAGCCCGGCTCAATTATGCTGCCCAAGAGACTGTGCGTCCGCCCGAGTGAGGCTCCGCACTCGTGAGCTAGTGGATTGGTGGTAGGCCAGTGAGATGTAGTATCCCAGAATCTTCCTATGGGGGGCTACCTCTCATAGGATTGGGTAAGGACTGGGGGTAAAGATGTGCATGTCTCGCGCTGAAGATTCTTAGCCGTCATCGCCCTTTTCCCAAGGGGCCTGTGGTCCATTGAGCCTAAGAACGGTGACCAATTCGCTGTGTAGAATCATAGACCATTGTCGTCGCGGGAGGGGGGCTGGGACCGGTTCAGACAGAAGGGGGGTCCCGGATGAGACCTGTTATCTGTGTACTGGGACTGGTTGCCGTATGTTTGGCAGTGGTGTTGCGCTTCGTTCGCGCGGAAGACAACACGTCGACGAATGGAGCTCCATGGCTTTGGCCACCGCCCCAGAAGATAAACGTTCTTGAAGGCAGCATGCCTGTGCGGGGAGTATCGGTGCTCATTCCGGATGCGGCCGGTCATGCCAGTATTTCTACCACGCTGAAATACTACACCGCCATACCCGACAAGCAGGTGGTGGCAGCTCCTGAACAGTTGCCGTATGCGTGATGCGTTACGGCAGCTTACGTAAAGCGAGAAAGTGCTGGCCGGCGGCAGGCGCCCAGTCATGCCCGTAGGCTTCACGAGAATCAAGGTCAAGTAAGAGAGCTGGCGGCAGTCTTTCGCGATTGCATTGCTTGACACAGCAGGGGGACTGTCTATAATGCAGCCAGCGGTTATGTGGGACAAAGTCTTCGCCTGGGTCAAGTCAAGGTACAAGCCATCATCAGCCAAGTGACGGAAACCGTCATGAAGTGTGGATGTCGCGAACCGAAATCATTTGGTGTATCAGCATACCAGCCAAGCGGTTAGGTATGGTGGGCGAGGGGAGATTCGAACCCCCGACCAACGGATTATGAGTCAGAATCAGCAGGATTCTGCCCCCTTTGCACAGCCTCCCCGACAGACGGTGCATACCACTGAACTGAAGTGCCCTCAGAGGCACACAGACCTTGCAAATCAAGGGTACGCAGCATCCCAGCCTTCCCCGTTACAACTGCTGAAAGTGCACCGCGATGACCTAAAGCTACTTTGTCAACTCACTTTTCGAGGCCGCATATTGTGTCATCGGCGAAAAACTAACCACAATATGTCGGTCATCGTTAACCGAATTCGCCAAAGTTGACAAAGTAGCCCTAAGTAGCCCTGCCGATGGTCTGCGTTCAGGCAAGCAAAACGACAAGCAGAACGACAACCTCGATGTTGTAGTGGACGCCTGGACGGAGCTTCCGCAAGCCGTTAGAGCGATTATCGTGGCCTTGGTCACCTTGCATGCGGCCCAGGAATAGTCTTCATAGGACAGTATAGGATTAATGAGGTGTTAACAGAAGGAAAGAATCATGGCAAGTCGGAGAGGACGGCCGTTGGTGTAATTCGACACAAGAAGAATCGCTGACTTAGCCCGTCAGCAATGCCGCACCCCTGCCGTAGCCAGGCTGGTTGGCTGCGACGAAGGAACCTTGCGCAAACGCAAGGCCTGCTCCGAGTTGCTCCGTTATGAGCGAGCCTTGGCCGAGCAGCGTTGCGTCGGAAACAATATGAAGTGGCTATGACAGAGGATAAGACCATGCTGGTGTGGCTGGGCAAGCAGTATCTCGCTCAGAGTAATAAGGCGCAGCTCCAACAGACCCCGCCGATTGAGATAACCAAGTTCTCAGAGGCAGAGAGCGAGAGGCCCAGGGAGATTGCTAGAGAAAGGGCGCTGAGGGCAAAAGACGAGGAACGCTACCTCTGACAGTTTTCCGCAGATTTACAGAAAAAAAGGGCTGTGGGGCTCACTTCTTGGTATGAACCAGGGCGCGAGCGGTCCCAAGATGCATCTGGACCCGGGAAGGTGCCTTGAGCGCTAGTCGGCCCTTGACAGGCCACGCTACGCGAGGTATGAATATGCAGAGTCATCCATCCCAGAATGCACCCCAGTGGAGGGGCGAACATGGTAGCTGCAGACCGTATTGCGCAGCTCGTCGATGTGCCGGGTTTCGCATATCAGATTACACAAAGGGCCCGCGGCGCAGGCGCTGACTGCTGAATACACAACATGATATGAACTGCTCGGAGGTTCGTTGGAGGCTGCAAGAATCCGGAGGGCAAGTATGAGCAAGAGTTGCGAGGGTAAGAGAGTTTTGCTGGTCATGGTCTTGGCAGGAATGGTCGCGCTGACCGCCGCTTCCGCCCAGGAGCTGCAAATCCCTGTCGTTGTGCGTGAGCCGCGGGGAGTGGCACGGAGCTCCGAGCCGGTGAGCGGAGGAATTCCACTTCCGCCGGGAACCTGCAGACCGGATGCGCGCTTTGCGCTCTTCGACGGGGAGAGGAGCATCCCCGTCCAATCCCTGCCTCTGGTCGTGGACAGGGACGGGTATCTCCGCTGGGTGCTTCTGGACTATGCGCTGGACCTCGATGCGCACGAGGTGCGCGCCCTGACGCTCAAGCTCGGCACACCACCAAGCCCCCGGACGCAGCTGCAACTGCGTGACCGCGCGGAGGCCATCACCATCGACACCGGGCGCGTCACCCTCGTCATCGCCAAAGACAAGCCCTTCGGTCTTTTCCAGAAGGTTCTCGTTAATGGTGAACCTGTGGTAACCGAAGGCATCGTGGAGTACACCGATGGACGCACAGGCAAGACCCACCACGCAGACGTGCCTGCTAAGGTGCAGGTGCTCTATAAGGGCCCCTTGCGCGCCACGGTCATGGTCCGCGGACGCTTCGCCGGAGATGAAGACGCAGGACGGCTTTTCTATGCCACTTACATCACTGCTTGGGCAAACCGCTCCGACGTGCTGGTCAAGCACAGCCTCATCAACTCCAACGAGAACCAGCGCTACTTCGTGAAGCTGGGGCGATCACGGCTGACTTTGCATACCAGCCTGGACGGCGCGCGCGTGACCCTCGGCGCGGAGCCTGACAAAGCTCTCACAGTCAGCCAACACTGCTCCGTGACCCAGGGACTGCTCCCTCACCACCGGGGGCGGGACATCTCTTCTGCCGCTCGCATCACTGCCGCCGGTCGAGACCTCTGGCAGGGCCAGCGCGCCGAAGGCTACCTGGCCGTATCCGGAAAGAAGGGCTCCATCGTCGTGGTCGATAGGCTTTTCCGGGGCGACCCACCCAGGAAGCTGGAGGTCACCGGCGAGGGCAAGCTCATCCTGGATGCGGCGCCGAAGCGCTTCGAGAGCTTGAAGTATGAAGACAGCAGAGGAAACGAGAGGCAGGCAGGCGAGCCTTTTGCCAGCGACTACCGCTGGCTTTACGACTGCTCGCACCACAGCTCGGAGTACCGCATCGACTTCGCTGCTCCTGTCGCGCCCAACCCGGAAGATTTGAGCCGATATGCGCTCGCCACCCGCGGTCGCGTATGGGGTTTTGCGCCCGGGGATTGGGTGAGCAAGTGCCAGGCGCTGGGTGTGGGACACTTCGGCACACTCGAGGACGAAAAGTCCTGCCATCAAGACTGGGGTTGGCAGGCGAAGGACGAAGCCACCTGGCCCGAGGACCCCGACGCCTTCGTCGCCTGGGAGGACAATCACTACGAAAGCGAAGCTGACAGTGTCGAAGGACTGATCCTCATGTTCCTCCGCACCGGGAACCTGGGCTACTGGGACGAAGCTCAAAGCTGGGCGCGCTATCACACTGACCTGCAAGCTTTTCGCACCGAAGGGTGGCAGTGGAAGGACGGCGGGGTGTGGTGGTTGGCAGGGGGTCCCCAGGGTAACCGCCGCACGCGCCAGGCCGCCAACGTCAAGTTCCAATACTGGTACAAGGGAACCCCCGACGAACGCACCCTCTGGCACACCTCTATCGCGAAAGCCTGCTATTGCCACTTCTACGGCGCCGGGCTAGTCGATTACTACTGCCTGACAGGTGACACCGATGCGCTGGACGCGGCTGTTGACAACTGCGAGATGAAATACGACGAGCTGACCCACTTCCGCGACCTCACCCCGGGCAAAGGTCCCCTGGGCAGCACCCGGGGCTTCGGAAGAGGCTTTTACGTGGCCGCGCGCACCTGGATGGTCTGCCCCGACCATCCCGTGCTCGACAGGCTCGTCAGACTCTGCCGAGACGTGTACGTCCAGCTCCCCGATGAATACCTGGATGAGCGTGGCGTTTATGCGCCGGTGCAGAAGAAAGCCCCCGGCAGCCGCTACCTCACACCGGGTATCAAAGCCTATATGGAGAAGCAGCGCATCACCGTGGACGACCAGGGCACCTTCAGAGATGCCGCGGGCAACACCTGGAAGTGGCGCAACATCGGAGGCACGTGGATGATTGCTTACATCCAGAATGCGCTTGAACTCCTGGCACGCCAGACACATGACGAAGACCTCATAGACTGCGCCGTCGCGGCTGGCGAGTTCACAGCCAAATTCATGCAAAGCCCGGTATCCAGACAGACCTGGTATTACACGGCGCTGGACATCCCGCACCTCGGGCACATCTGGGATGGCTGGAAATACGATGGGCTGGCGCGCAACAAGCAGGGCGAGGGCCCCAAGCACTCGGGCTGGTACACCCGCTTCTTCCCTGATGCCTGCGCCCGCGCCTATACCTGGGTCGGTGAAAAGCACCTCATGGAGGCAGGCAGGCGCCTCTGGTCTTATGGCAATCGTCGGGGGTATCAGACCACACACCTCACGCCTCACCACAGCTTCGCGCATCATCGTCCTCCCAAGGACGATTCCATCCTGAGCACCGCGCGGCTCTTCTACCACGGTGCGCATCCCAGACGGGATAGCCTGCCCCCCGAGACCATCACCAGCCTGGTGGTCGTCGCTGTCGGCGCAGGGAAGGCAACTATCGCTTTTACAGCGCCGGCAGACCGCGTCCCAACTCCCCGTGTAGGTATGGGCGCTGCCACGCGCGCGGGCGTCGTGCGCTACCAGGTGAAGTGCGCGTCACTCCCCATCCTGCCTTACGAGGAGTTTGACTACGCGCGTGATAAAGGGAAGAAGCGCAACTGGTGGCGCGCCGTCAACCTCCAGGGTGAACCTGCGCCGGGTTCACCCGGCACGGTGGCGCGCTTCACCGTCACAGGCGTCCCGGAAGGGGAAGTTCTCCACTTCGCCGTGCGCAGCTTCGACGATGCAGGCAACCGTTCCCACCTTAGCAACGTGGTCAAGGTGGTGCTGAAGTAGGCTGAGCACAACCTGCAAGATGCTTCCCGAGAACGGGGACAGAGTTCGTGTGATAACCGAACGCATCAGGCTCCAGACTCCGAGACCATACTTCGGGGGTCGGAGATGGTGGTTTACGTGCCCACTGGTAATGTGCGGGAGGCACTGTGGCCGCCGCGCGGGAGAGCATTGAAACTCCAGAGGGAGGACCTCCGGCTAATCTGTTTCGACTACCTGTGCTCATGATATGCGAGGGCCTGTCTAGCTCAATCAGTAGCTTCGTGCCAGTAGCCAGAGAACAAACGCTACGTACGCCCGCGGGACTGGACGGCGTGTCAAAATCGTATCAAAACGTATCGGGTGCCTCGGGGACACCCCCCGGGGCGCCCCCCCCAAGGGGGGTCTCGAAGTATGAAAGCCCTGCCATCAAAATGTGAGGCAAAAAGAGCTGCCGTTGATGTGCCTTCGGGTGCTGGCAAATCAAGAAAGTGCTCGGAAAAGAGACCCCCCACGGTCGACCCCCGACCCCCTGTCTCTGCAAGTAATGATACACCCCTCTTCACACGGAAGGGGAAATTGGGGATTCTGGGGGTGCAGACCTTGTACACTTAGCCGGGCCGCCCCTGGAAGAATGGATATCTGGAATCCTTGAATAGGAAGCTCAAGGATGAGCTTCTGAACCGGGAGCTGGTTCTGAGCCTGTGGGAGGCGCGGTATGTGCTGGACGAGTGGCGCGAGGAGTATAACCAGCGCCGGACGCCAGCGGCGTTTGCCCAATTGCTGGCTGGCCCTGCGGCCCAGCCAATGCACCAACAGCAACCGATTCTCTCATAGCAGGTGGTACAAGAATTGGGGAGGGATCAGTAATACGGCGGTCAATCCAAGCAAAAGTGCTTTACAGGCTGTTGCATCGCCTGTATACTGCAGCAGATGGCGGAGGTGATGTCTTGAATCTTTTTGAGAGGATGAATAATGGGTAATCATGAAGTTGCCCTCGCGCGCATAAGAAGACTCGGTCCTGTTGCGAGGTCAATCGCGGTGTTGCTGATCGTCGTTGCCATTGTCTTTGCCCTTTCAGCGGTGAAAGTCGACGGCGACCAGGTGGGTCTTGTGGAAAAGAAGCTTGGCGGAGGCCCGCTGCCGCAGGACCGTATCCTCGCTGTCAAGGGCGAGAACGGCATCCAGGCCCAGGTATTGACACCCGGCTGGCATTTCTTCTACTGGCCGTGGCAATATGATGTAAGTAAAGTCCCCGTCACCGAGATAAAGCAGGGGCATGTTGGGCTATTGACCGCGGCAGACGGTCGGAGCCTGCCGCCTGATACCATATATGCTCTCGAATGGGAAACACCGGACAAGATGATTGATGCCAAGTACTTCCTCGACGAAGGAAGGGGCTATAAAGGCCCGCAGCTTACTGTTCTGAAGCCGGGGCAATACCGTCTCAATACAAAGTTGTTCTCAGTTACCCAGGTCCCTCTAACAAACGTGGAAATAGGAACGGTTGCAGTGGTAAAGAGCAACGTGGGCGAAATAGTGGAATCTGATGACCGCCTCGTCGCAAAGGGCCAGAGAGGTGTCTGGAATATACCACTGTCTGAAGGTAAGTATTATCTGAACACCGACGCCTATGAAATAACCAAGGTCAGCATCCGCCAGGTAAAAGTCAGTTATACAGCGGAGCTGGAAAGAGGAGAAGGGGAGACACAGGAACGCCAGCCTATCTCGGTACGAAGCAAAGATGGCTTTACCTTCCCAGTCGATGTTCGTGTGAGCTATCGAATTGACCGCGAAAATGCTCCCCGCGTCGTAGCCACCATAGGCGGCGACGATTTGGTCCTGAGCAAACTCGTCACACCCACCGTCCGGGCTATATTCAGAAATAACGCTGAGCAGGTCAAGGCCCTCGATTACGTCCAGAACCGTTCGGTCCAGGAACAACAAAGCGCTTCGATGCTTGCGAAGGAACTGAGTGAATACGGTGTTACGGTGCTGGCTGTTCGAATAGGGGATGTCGGTGACCAAGAAACCCTTGGAGCACTTCTGAAGACTCAAACCGACCGCGAAATAGCCCTTCAGGAGCAGGCAACTTTTGAAGAACAGCAACGGGCAGCCGAAAAGCAAAAGGCCCTCGAAAGCACACGACAGGAGGCTGAGGAAGAAAAACGCCTCGCTACCGCCGCTTACGGTGTTAAGGTCGCCGAGCAGGAAAAGCAAAAGAGAATCATTGACGCTCAGGCGGAAGCCGAACAGGTCAAGCTCGTTGCCGCGGCAAAGGCACAGGCTTACAAGATGATCTCTGAAGTAATCGGCCCGGACAACGCCGCACTGCTGGAAATCATGAAACTTGTTGCCACAGAAGGAATAGCGATAACGCCCAACGTAATGGTGGGTGGACCCGGTGGTGGAATGACCGACGCCCTGATGGGGACTATCCTGAAAGACATGCTCAATAAGCGACCCGCCTCTGAGGAATAGCAGGTTGGAAACCCGTTGTGTGCTAATGTTGAGGTAACTGCGACCCGTTGAGCGCTAGCCAGTGTTGCTGGCACACTCAGCCAGTTGGAAGACCATCGTTAGCGTTGCTTTGCGCGATCCACAACCTTTCGTCCTCTTGGTTCGCAGCCGCATTGTCGCGGACATCGATTAGATCAGGTCGTCGTTCGCAGATGGAGTGTGTTTGCCCTCTGGATGACCTAACGAAGCCTAATCTGCACGATGCCACTATAGCCTTTTCTCGTCAGCATGATTGTCAGTGCTGTTACGGGTATCAGTTCCGCAATGCGAGGCTAATGCCCTCGCTCTGCAAATCTCATTGTCTCCTCCCCCTTTCCGCACCCCTGCGGATACCCCACGTGCACATCAGCGGCCTTGGCGAACCTGTCAATCTGGGCTGTTGAGGGCAGGGGCAGGACGGGGAGTTGGGGTATGCACACCCCTCTTTACACGGAAGGGCGAAATCGGGATTACCTGCCGGCACATCTAGACCGGCCCAAGTCAATTGTAGCTCTCCATACTTTCTGGGTGCTGCTCCCCGAAGAGAACGCTGGTTGGGGGTGGCATGCTCCACGAAGGCGTTCTGTTGAAAAGTGGCTCTCGTGTCCACACATCTTCATGTTTCAACTTTAGAGCTATCCGCCTCCAAGCTCTCGCACACAAAGCCGACATGGCCCTGCACCTACTGACGTGCCGATATTTCGTGCGCATGCCGAGCTCTGCCTCGCTAATTGGCTCAGCATAGGGTCAGGTTCCTACCTATGGGCCGGGCTCTTATTTTGCAAGCTGTGCCTGCACAAACGACGCCGCTCAGGGCACGTCCTCGTCGGCCAACTGGTCAGCTAACTTGCGTACTCTGTGGTCATGGTGGAGCAAAAGCTTTGCCCTGTCGTAGGAGACGTAACGTGGGTGAGTGGACAAACGTACGTTCGACCCGCTTACCTCTATGAACTTCTTGACGTCAATGGTGCTCCCAAGTGCAGGCTCGAATGGGCCTCGAAGACGACCAATCTTCTGTTCTATGCCGTGAACGGATAGGTAGCCTTCCTCAACCAAACCACCGCCCTGAGTTCTGTGCCCCTTATAGAGGAAGCCATCATCGCCCTTGAATAACTCCACTACCAGTCGGAGGAAGAGCAGGAAGAGGGCATCCCCAAGGACGACTTTGGTGCCACCGACGTATATCTTGTTGCTGGACCGGTCTTGTGTATGTCCGGGAATGGAGACGCGCAGGCGGCTTTGGAAATCTTGACGTTGGAACTCACATTCTTCTTCTTGTATCAGTTGGATGGTCGGATCAGTGGGAGCAGTGGCTTCGGGTCCAGGAGCCTGCTCCGCGGCGCGGCGCGGCGCCAGTTCCTCATGCCGCTTTCGCATGTGCGTTGCCCAGCAGGATTCGGCAGAAACAGCCACAATGTTCTTGCCCACAAGGTCAACGGACACTTCCTCGCCCTTGAAGCGGGCCCTTTCTCTATGGGAAGCGGTTGGACAGATGAAAGCCCTGACAGGAAATGAGGTGGATCGTTTCCGGTTCTTCAGCTTAACCTTGCCCTTGTCCACGGCCCAGGAAAGCATGTTCTGCGACAAGGACGCCCGAACTCGCCGGGCGCCCCAGGTCGTAAGGAAGCTCACCAGCTATGTGGAAGCATCCCCGCTACAAGCTGTAACATGCCTCAACAAAATCGCCAGGGCGCCGGTTGAATGGTGGAACTTCTCTCTATGGAAGGATGCCTCCGGCGTGGTGCTGCGGAAGGCTTTGCACTCCGAAAACAGTGAGGCGAGAGCTCTCGCCGACGCCCTGATACAGCATTTTGGGCAGAAGAGAATCGAGGACTTTCGACACTTGCTGGATCAGGATAGGCCGCCGGGATCACATAGCGAGAGTCCCATCCAGACTTAGCTTGCGTTCTTCATCTCCGCGGGTTAGTGCTCAGGTGATCGTCCGCCCAGGTGCCGCCCTCACCCAGTGGGCGCAGTGCGTCAAGTATTCCAGAGAGAGTCACTAGTTAACGGTACTGAGGAGAAGGGTCACGGTCATGGAGGAATTGAAATCCCTTGGAGAAATTACCAGTCCGGATAGGCGAACTCGAGCATTTCCAGTAGTTAAGGCGAACAGGAACGTCCGGCCCATGTTGTTGGAAGACCTTTACAAAGCTGTCGAGAGCCTTCAGTTGCCCCCAACTGTGCCAGAAGAAATCAGGAGCTACTTCAACACTTCCTGCAATGTCTTCCTTTACGGATGGTTTGCGTATGCATTGTACGCCGTGGCTGGGCTTCACGCCTACACGGCAATTGAGTTGGCATTGAAAAGCCGGTGCGAAAGTTCTGGATATCGCACACAACGTTGGGGCCTTGCCAAGCTCCTCAAGCATGCCATTAGCAACGGTTGGGTTGCAGACCAAGGCTTCACCGTCGTCAAAAGAGCAGGAGAACAGCGTGTCAACATACCTGAAAAGTGGATTAAGACGAGGCAGGTACAAGAGCCTGAGCGCTACTGCGACGTCCTTGCGAACGCGCTACCGAAACTTCGCAACGAGCTAGCTCATCCAAATTACGAATATGTCGCCTGCCACAACGACGCTCTATTTACTCTTCAAATCGCGTCGGACTTGATAAAGCAGCTCTTCCCGTCAGGAGAAGAACATTGAGGGCGACACGAGCAGTAACCGAACTGTTTCTCGGACTACAGAAGGGGTGGGATCGAGCCGCACCGGCGCAGATTCGGGATCAAAATCTTCAACGAATCTTCAACGCGGGCCTGTCAGGCACCAAAAACGGGCTTGGTGGAATTGTCGTAAGCAGTGCTGAGAACATGACTTACGTTGGTGGGCCCAGAGGGATTCGAACCCCCGACCAACGGATTATGAGTCCGCTGCTCTTCCGCTGAGCTATGGGCCCGTCTGTTAAGGCAGGCGCCAAGCGAATAGAGAGTCCCACCCGACTTCAATTCCAGCAGACACCCGTCTCCTTCACTACGCCTCGAACTTGACAAAATACTATTCTATAGATGACTTGCAGAAAATGCAACTTCCTTTGTACGGTGCCTCTCTCTGGCGTTTGGGCCTAGAGTTGTCCTGGCTAGATACAGTCACGCAGATAAGTCCCCTCTGCTAGCCTGTCACACCCTCCAGACGGGCTGCCCATTGTCCCATTGGATGCGATGTTGACAGAGAGCAAAATGGCGATACAATTAGCAGTGAATAGTCCCGCCACTCATACGAGGCGCCGGTAGCTCAGACGGATAGAGCATCGGATTTCTAATCCGAATGTCGAGGGTTCGAGTCCCTCCCGGCGTGCCATGCTTGGGTTCTGGTAACGATTAGCCCAAGTCTTCCACTCCGATAGGCACATGCTCTGGAGAAGCACCTCCACTCAAGATAAGGCCCGGGTAGATAGCCTGGGCATAGTCGCATTGGACACCGGATAGTCGCAGAGACGTAATGGCGCACACCTGCCAAGCATGACCATTCCCTCCTGTGGCCGATATTCCTGAATAGTCCAGGAGCCCGCTCCATTTTTCATCATCACCAATTTGACTTTCAGCCAGTTGGCGATAAAATTACCTGGATAGGCAAAATGCCTGTTCCTCGAAAGGACAAACCGTCTGAAAGGACGGGTCGCAAAGCGCGAGGGCCTAACCCCGGAGCAGGTGGCATCAGTGGACTCGCATCTGCCAAGCCGGTGATGACCACCAGGATGCGCTCTGGGTAGGGCTGCCTGGCTCCCGAAGGGATTTGGCGTTTGGCACACGGCCCGTTTTTCGGCGGACGCTCGTTGGTGTGCGAAGGCCGAAAGAACGGGTTTTTTTGATACCTGGGGCAATTGTGTCTGCGAAGGGAGAGGAGCGATGGCCAATAGGCTTGGCGTGGTGCGCTCCGGACTGGGTGGGCTCAAGACACTACAGCTTCTGGAGTTTCTCAAGAATAAGCGCCGCCAGATGGCAAGGAATGGGGCGTTCCCGTCAGCGGGCGCCGACCGCCGCCAACATCCTCGTTTTCCTTGCATGCTCGATACCAGCTTCAGGCCCATCGGGCAAGATGGCTCTTTTCTGCCTGACAAAGGCTACATCAAATGCAAGGCCATCAACATCTCCGAGGGCGGTCTCCTGCTGGAGGGGGATGTTTACGTGCCCCAGGGACAAAGGCTGGAAATCTTCGTTAAGCTGGAGGATAACTTCAAAACCATTGCCGGCGAGGCGGAAGCCGTGCGCTGGAAGGAGACCCACGGTAAGTTCCACATCGGGGTCAAGTTCGTCAAGAAGGAAATAATCTGAGTTCCGTGAATACTCACCAACGGGGACACTTAGCAATGCCAAGAACACCAATGAGTGCCTCATCCTCCTGAAGCCCGTGCACACGCTGCTCCACTTCCCTTGGCAGCCATATCTTGTTCCCTCCACACTTCATCCATTAGCTCAGTCTGTGCTCTGCTCACAATTGCTCATGTGGAATTGAGATACGTCAAGTGTCGTAGAATAACACGATTACTTGCAAATCAGTAGCGTCAGGCTATGATTTATGGTGCTTCGGTGAAGAGGTGTAGGGCTCGTTTGGGAAATCCGGGATGATTGGAGGGTGGTATGATTCGCATTGGGATTCTAGGGACTGACAACTCGCACAGTATTGCTTTTTCGCGCCTTGTCAACGTCAAGGGCGAGAAGCACCATATCCGGGGCGCCAGGGTGGTGGCTATCCACGGACTGGATGAGGTCCGCAACAAAGAGGTCGCCGAGCAGGGACAGGTGCGCACTATCGTCAAGCGTCCCAGGGATATGCTGGGAATGGTGGACGCCGCTATCGTGGACTTCCGGCATGGCGGTCTGCATTACAAGTATGCGGCGCCCTTTATCCAGGCAGGCATCCCTACTTTCATCGACAAACCCTTTTCCGTAAGTGTCGCACATGCGCGCAAGATGGTAGCCCTGGCCCGTCGAAAGCGCGTACCTATCACCAGCCTTTCTACTGTGAGGCTCGGGCCTCCCGTGGCGAAGCTGAAAAGGGAGATGAAGAAGATGGGTAGGCTGAGTGCCGGTGTCATTACCGGCCCGGGCAGTTCCCGCAGCGAATATGCGGGCATTTTCTTCTACGGTGTCCATGTCGTGGAATTGATGCTGGAGGTCTTTGGCAACCAAGTGACTTCTGTGCGGGCTGTCGATTACGAGGGTACAGTAATAGCGACGGTGGCTTATAGAACAGGCGTTGTGGTCACGCTCAATATCATCGCTGGCGCCCGACCGCCTTTCAGTGCTGTAGCCTACGGCGCCGGGGGCATGGCAGAGTACGACCGCAGCCAGGACTTTGCCGGCTATTACTATGGGATGAAGTTGTTCCTGAAGATGGTCGATACCCGCAAAGCCCCTATAGCCTATAATGACATGATTCTCTCGGTGCGCATACTCAATGCGCTCCAGAGGTCGATGCAGGATGGCGGCCGACTGGTGATCTTGCGCTAGCCTTACAGCCCAATAGTTCGCGTAGTGCCCTGCCTGTGACAGGTTCTCGCTGCCTCGCGCTGCCTGCTGCTTCATTGTGAGCTACGGCTACCCCGGAAGTTAGGAGGCAGCCTTGTCCATACCTCCCAAAAACCCAAATCCGCACCCGATCACATCGCCTGTCACAAAGGTGCTTGTAAAATTGGCGAAAAGGTAATATACTTGGAGACCGTAAACGTTCTGCACTGTCGCTCTTCCTCTTATTACACTAATCAGCGCTTTCAAGCTGCGCTGCTAGGAGTACCGAAATGAGAGGTGGTTTGCCTGCTAGGATTTCGGCGCTG
>SDBU01004091.1_pt1 | contig 18142 bp, 43 predicted proteins | sample 2277071 | NCBI WGS metagenome assembly SDBU01 (sample SAMN10397929, study PRJNA504765) | marine sediment metagenome | isolation source: marine sediment core GS08_GC12, 126 cmbsf | place: Arctic Ocean: Gakkel Ridge, Loki's castle | collected 2008 | reverse complement strand
CTAAACTTTTGCACGTAATTCGGCCTCCTGCTTTCTTTGGTCATCCCAAGTTTTTTCAAGCTCAGCAAACAATTTCTTGTTCATAGAATGACTTGCGCCCCATTCAGCCATATAATCATATTCATATTTTGATATAATTTTAATGTTAAATATCTTTTCAATTAATCTGAACATAATTAACCCTTTGCCTTCAACGTAATCTCTTTCAGTATGTCCTTATCTTTCTCAGACAACTTGCTATAATCAACCACTGGCGCTTCAATATTAACATTCGTTTGTTCTATTTGTTGTTTGGTTGACCACTCAGAAGAGCGTTTAGAAAGGAAGTTATCAATAGCCTTTACAACCTGCATTGTTTCTGGTACGTCCCTTGCGTCTTGTAGGCCAGTTTCAATCGCATCAAGCTGTTGTCTAGCTAATGACATAATCACATCATTTTTTCCCTTGCGCCAAAATTTTCCGTAATATTTTTCAGCAGTTTCTTTATTAATACCAACCTGCTCAGCAAAATTACACCACCCGCCACTTGTTCTACCCCACTCAATGGCCATTTCTTCTAACTTTTTTGTCGGCTTATAAACTGTTTCAGACATAAAAAATACTCACTTTTGCTGGCGATAAATAATGCACAGTACCACAACAAAAATCACTTGTCAAGTCTTTTCGTTGCGACTCTTAAAAAATTCTTGTGCTTGAATATATTTTTTATCACGTTCAATGCGTTTCTTTTCATATTTTATAGCTCTTTTTAAATCCTTATATTGTTCCCGTAAGGCGCATTTTCACATTCAAACAAATTGCATTCCTTACATTTTTCAAACCATTTAAATTCATCATCAAACTGATATCCACACAAAACAGCGTCTTTAATTGTCGGATGAAGCGGCTCAGGGATTTTATTGCACAAAAATACACTAAAATCAACATGAGGATGAACATACCTCGGACATCCAAAATAGCGCTTAAATCCGTCAATTATTCGATCAAAACACATATAAGTTCCACCACAAAACGATTGAAACTCTTTGAAAGTCATGTCATGTTCGGGTACTCGCATTATATTCATGCTATTTCCCCCTTACTTTTTCTTATCGTTGATAAAATAAAGTCTACATGAATTTGACAAAAAACACCACTAATTTTTCCAAAAAGCTCAACTTTAACCGGCGAACAAGGGCAACTATTAAAGGCACATAACATGTTTAAATTAGAATCTTTTCTAATCCAATTCTCAGAAATCCCAGGAACAAATTTAGCCAAGAAAGCCCTAAGAAAAGAATTGAAATCACACACAGCATCCATTTCTATATCGTATGATTTTTCTTTACATCTACTCAACCAATCAAGTTCATCAACGGATTCTTGTAATTTATCTCTATATAAATTAGTCAATTTCTTACTCATTACATAATCAATCGTCACTAAAATAACAAACAAAATAACCAATGAACATAAAATAAAAATTGACAAATCCATTACTTTCTCCAATTAACTCGTACACCGCCAAATAGCACGCTTTGCAACAGAAAAACAGCCAACCAGTCTTTAAACTCACTGCCTATTCCTAAATCAAACAATTGATTAAGACACCAAATCATCACCAATGGTTCAAAGACAAAGATAAAAGCGACTATAACAGCCCACAATATAAACATAACGCACCCTATTTCCCATTTCATTTAAACCCCCTAAACAATCCAACCATAAGTAACAACAATGAAATGCCGAAAACCAACATTAAAATGGGAAACAGTATAGCATAATTAAACCCACCGAACATAATAAAAAACGATATCAACAGCCCAGTTAAAATACCGCATGTAAAATAAATCCATTCTAGCATAGTAATTCTCCATCACTCATCATTGCAATATCTGATGTTTTGATGAGCACTGCCACGAGGCATATTCCACTTTGCTGACACATCAAACCGACGAACAGATATAAATTCATCAAGCCTAACATTGCCACAAATAGAACAGCTCCATGATAAATTGTTAATATATTTATTCATTGCTCCATCCTTCTCATGCTAAGATTTTTTTCAAGCCGATCAGCCGTTTTTCTTAATAAAGCAATGGTATCGGGTAAATTTTGATCATAGTCATAAGTCCCACAGTCATCTACAATATCATCACATAAACTACTAAATTTAACGAATAAAAGACCAACACCCTGCCAATTATCAGGATACAGCTTAAGATTTTCAGCTGAAGAATAATGGTCAAAAGAAATTACAACCTCAGCTTTACCGCCATACATTCCTAATTTAACATCATAATCAATCTGATTTGCAGGGTCTTCCGGGCAAATTGCAATTGTCATTTTCTATCTCCTTTAAGTGCATTCACAAAACAATCAAAATCAAGTGGCAAAGTATCAGGCAATCGCCCAGTTCTGTCGCCTGCTTCATAATTATACCCTGGTTTAGTGCGAACAATCCTATTTTCCTTCACTGCATCAGGGTCGCTAAAATCCTCTTCAACCTCGGCATAGAGAATCAAATCAACCAACCCCATTACGATCTCAGCGGCCTTGCCAGGAAGCGTAGGGATGACCTTGTTTCGCTTAATTCCTTTATGCATTACCTCACGCTCAACCGAATGTGAGATAAGAATAAGCCCTATCGGTAAATGAGACAATCTAGTTAAAAACCGTTCAAACTCATTATTAACCAATCCAAATCCTTTGCCATAATCCAAATCAGACGGATGTTTAATCCCGTTTTTTTTGCACACATGCTCAGTGCAAAACTTGTAAGCTAAATCTATAGTGTCTATTACTATAGTTGAAAAATTATGTTCTTGTGTTGCCAGTTCACCGCAAGCAACGCTAAGCTTTGACCAACCGGTACTTTTTTTACATGTTGTGATCGGCACTTGGTAAACATCAAGAGAATTAAGCCCAGCCTCACATGCAAGAAATATAGCATTATCAGCACCAGCTGCCCACGTACTTTTACCGATCTTGCTTTGTCCATAAAGCAATACAGACAGATCAACCAAGTCTGTTTTAGGTACAGTTTTCATTGTTGGCAATGCCATTGTTTAAACCTCCGATAATAGACTAAAAATAAGCTCTTTAACTTTGCCATCAACGGCAAGACTTTGAAACCCCAGTGGTTTTCTGCTATTAATAGATCCAGAATCATCAACAAAAACCCAAACATTTTTACCTTTCATTTCTGAAAAATCATTCACTCTAAACAATAATAAAAGCCGCCTAATCATTTCACAACCAGATTCAGTACCGATTCTTCGGCCTTCTGCAACATATGTATCCAACACTTTACCAATTACTTGGCACCCGACATCTTCATATTCAACTTCGATCCTAAACGCCATAATGCCTCGATCCATATCAAGTCTAGCGTTCAAAACTTTAGCAAGAACTTTTTCCATAACAATCACCTTAATAATAAAGCACAAATTGAAGGCAGGATAATTCATGTACCAATCGCTGGTATGGTTTATAGAATTACCTTAGCCGTCCAGCCGCTCAGCGCCTTGCCAAGATCGATCTTGACTTAACCTTCAAATACAGTCTAACAAAAATAAAAACGTTTGTCAAGTGTTTTTCAAACTTTATTCGTTAATCTCTCACACGCTTTAACAGCATGTCCATTATTATCCCAACCGATTCGATAACAAATCATAGCTCCATTGGACAAGCCGCCCTCTCGTGCGATTGTCATTGCTGCTGCGCGCCTAACTGATGGCTTGTTTTGTTGTACATCCTTTAGATGTAGGTGTTTTAAACCAATAAATAATAAAATTATTACAATTATAAAAACAATAGTCAATATTTGGTCACCAGTAATAAGATGAGAATGAGATAAACAAAACCCCTCGTATTCACCTTTCTCACAGCAAAATAAATTTTTACATCCTTTCATAATCAATCCTCAATAAAATCACGATGTTGAAATGATAGTCATCATTCATTGACTAACTTTCTCAAGAATTTCTTTCAGTGATTCAATAGTCAAATAAACCGATTCACGATAATATTCTTCACTATCTTGCTCAATATTTATCTCGCCTTTGCTGTTAAAACTAACATCAAGGTAGGTACCTGAATTTCCGTAATCTCTATTATCATTATAATCAAAATCAATCTTTTGCTTGCTTTCTTCCAATGGCTGCTCTTTGCCTAACTGTTCATCAGTAAATAAGCCAGACTGTTTATTTAACATGCGTTCAGATTCAGCGACCCGTTCTCTCTCTTCAACAACAGCCTCCTCTTTAGCCACACACACAGCTTCCTCAGCCGCTTCTTTCTGTTTAGCCATCTCAACAGCCGCCAACCGTTTAGCGGCTTTTAATCGTCTTTCCTCCTCGATCTTTTCTTTTTTCGCTTCAATTGTTTTGTGTTCACTAATTCTGCCAAGTATCATTAGCCCAACATGTTCATTATCTAAGTGTACATATTGGTCAAAATCATTAAATAAAAACGCATACCCATTTTTCTTTGCCACATTCAGACACTCGATATTTCTGTTCATCAATTCAGCGAGTTCATTATTAACCTGCCTATATTCTATAACCACACCATCCGCTGCCTCCTCCATTGACTCAAGCGTTTTCATCCCCTTAATCGCATCACGCATAAGAATTTGATAGTCGGTAACGGGTAAATAAAAACCTTGTAACTCAGCATTTAACATCTTAATATGTTCTAAACAAGCATCACATCCAACCGATACTATTGCATCTTTTCGATTCTCTTTCTCACGCTTAACTAATTTCTCTAATCTCAATCGAACCTGTCTAATATTTTCACCCATACTACCTAATAAATCCATAGTAGTTTTAATATCCATAGATTGATTAAGCGCAGCCTCCCGCGCATTGACTAATTGTTTTTCAGTTTTCTTGCAGAACTTGACATCTAACTCAGCTCGACCAAAATGCTCATCAGTCACCAGCTCTTTATTTATAGAACTGACATACGAATCGATCTCAGTTTTGAATTCGGCAATGTTTGTTGATACACTGCCTTCAATACGTACAAATAACACAGGTAGACTTTTGTAAAACATGATTATATCTCCTTAATTAAAACATTATTTAAAGCATTTTTTGCTTCGGGTAGTTCTTTAAAATAGCCGACGTGTATTTGTTTTCCATCAATTCTTGGTCGAACATGCCATAATTCACTTGATTTCTGCCAAATAATATACTTAATTTCCGATTGTTTCTCTGCTTTTATACGTTTTTTAAAAAAAGGTTCAATAGATTGGCCGCTTAAGTGTGCTTTCAAACATTTTCATTCTCCTTTTTTGATAAAAAAATAATGTGTTTTTTTATACTTCTACTGCATGTTTTGCATATTGTAAGGTCTCGTTCCCACTGCCAATTATTAGTTGTCTTCTGCCCTGATTGAGCAACTAAATTCACACTAATAAGCAACCCAGCCCATTTTTTTAGAGCCGGTCTATTTTTCAAAAATCGAACCAAAATATTATTATCAGGAACCAGGCTAACTTCACACAATTTAAACTCAGGGTACACTTTCTCGCAAATATGACACATGTGTGTATATTCATTATTCATACTTAATTACTCCTTTTTTGCTAAACCAACGAGATGTTTTTTAATGCTCGCACAACAACTTATACACACATCTAAACTGCCGCCTTGATACCATAGAGATCCCATAATATCTGTTTCTTTTACACTGTTATCTTTTGAAAAGAAAACAAGGCTTACTTTATAAGAATTGTTAGGATATAACTCATCATCTAATCGATCTTTAATAACCCTATTTTTATCGCTAACCAAACTAAAATCGTCAAACTCATTAACCACTTGATCACAAATATCACATGTCAAAATAGTAGTTGTAACTGTTTCAGTATCAATCATTTTAAATCTCCTTTTTAACCAGCAAATCATTTAGTTTAAAGTCTGACTTGGTGATTTTTAATAATCTAACATACACACAAAAAAATTGTAGCCATTCATTCTTTGTACTAAGATGAGGCAAAAGATCATCTATCCGTGATTTATTATCTCGTCTATGCAGCAATCCAAAATTATGGATATACGCGTTATCAATATTCAATCTTTTCAAATACAATTTGAAGTATTCAATATCGAAATATGAATCAATTTTATTCACTCCATACCTTCCTTGGAAGACTTTATATTTCTCCATTTTTCCTTATGTAATTCTGCTTGATAAGCAAGCTCATACACTGTATCGAAATCAATCAATATTTCAGCTCCATCCATCTGAACAAGCACATTGCCAACAGGATCAATCGTGCAATTTATTTCACCAAATTTTATTACTTTTCGATATTTACTCATAAGTTTAATCCTCAACCTGGTGAAATTGTTGATTTTCGTAGGCTATCTTATGCTCATGTGCTTTGTCGCAAATAGCTGTTAATGTTTTTAGCTGTATTTTATACTCACAAGGTAATGAATTATCATAAATTCTAATTTCTCCATCACCACACATATGTGCTTCAATAGTACCGTTTTCAAAAGCTGAACTAACAATAAATTCTATTTTTTCCATTTTAAATCTCCTTAGTCGATAAAAAATTTACCAGGTGAAACCTCACAACCATATTCTAAATAAATACAATCATCTTCTGAAAAAAAATCAGAGTTGTTAGTAATTTTACCCCATTTTGACGTCTCAGCGTTGAGGTCAGTTTTTGACTCATTAAGATATGAGCTATATTCAACTGATCGACTTTTTTGCTTAACGACGTAAGCTCGCTTTGAGCCATTTTCACGCAATAAAATACTATAGGTTCGCATCGTTATTGCTCCTTAATATCAATCAACACATTTTTACCGTCCATATATTGTTGATTTTTAACTCTAACGTATTCTTCAATACGTTGACAAATTAAATCACAATTAATGGGCTCTTCCAGCAAAGATGGATTTTGTTTGAAAAATTCTTTAAAAAAAAGTTTCATGATTCATTCCCCTTGCCCGCGCTAAATAATTTTTCAATAAGTAAACTATGAATAAATTCATCATGAACAGCAATGCAGCTCCTAAGCGCTTGAGCAAATTGTGTGTCAAGTCTTTTTTCGTCAAGGTCAGATTCTATCTGTATATTTACTAGATTTCTAATATGTGCAACAAAAGCACCATCGGGTTTGTCAGAAACATTCATGCTATTTCTCCTTCATTTTCAAAACCTCTAAACTCTTCATATTCATGAGAGTCAGAGTTATCAGAATCAAAATCAATGTCATCAAAAGATACATTGCTATCTAATGTATCTATAAATTTTTGTGTTTTAATATCCATTAATAACACTCCCTAATATAACCCTATTCAAAATTAAATAGGGATAAAACAATTTTTGATCCGCCTAACAACAACCCTAGTTTTTTCATTAGAGTAATTGGACAGCATTTTTTCAGCCTTATCTTTTCGTTTAGATTGACCAATCTCAACCCAATGATTGATATTTTCAATATTATTCGCGTAGCCGTAAACATGTGCTTCAACATAATGACGTTGTGCAACAAAAACATATTGATATTTATTAGTGTGTGTTTGTGTTTTCATAATATCTCTCCCTGAATCAAGATAAAAAGTATTTCTTATCTCTTACATACATTATAAGACAAATAAAAGTGTTTGTCAAGTGTTTTTCCATTTTATTTTACCAATGCAATCAATAGCTTATAAAATATATTAAATTATCATTGACTTTTGTTCAAAAAAAAGAGAGAATACACGAGTCATTTCGTTGTTATACCGGTCGAGATGATGACTCGATGCCGCGTCTCTACCTTAAGTGGCGCGGCATTAGCCTAATATTACAATGAGAAAGCTATGGATTATAAAAATGAATATAACGAAAAAGACTATAAAAATAGGCATAATAAAGGAAAAAATCGTTTTTTCAAATATACTAATCCCAACACGGCCGAGCTTAGTATCGATCGTTTGTTACGAAAAAAAATGTTTAATGTGACCAGAATATTACTCAAAGAATACAATCAAGAAATCAAAGATAATAGAGCTCTTTTTATCCATGAATTTCATTCTATCAAACTTTTACCCACACCGATAAAAATACCTAGACATTATTTTAAAGCACTTGATCAGTATCAAGAAGCATTTAAGATATGGAACAAATTAACACAGAATACCCGAAAAAAAAATAAGTTCAAAAAGAATGCTATTCCTTATAATATAATCAATGAAATGAATATCGCTTCATTATATCTTGTGCTACTTTTAGTTAATAGAAAACACCCAAAAAAAACCTATCAAAAATTGCTTAATTGTATTTCAGATTTCCACGAAAACTCACCCTTCAAATATCAATTACTAGACAATTTAAATAAGTATGTCGCCAAAAACTTTCCTGAATTGATCCTTGACGATGATGAGGTTTTAATGGTTAAGCTCAACAAATAAACATATTAATCAAAACGAACTATCGAAAAAGTAATGCTCTCTTTCCCTTTTTTCACAATCGCCTTACGACAAATGATCTCGTATATTGTATTATCATTGAACTTATATTTGAGTTGCAGAATATCGATTATACCCTTGAGCATGTTATCTAAATCACAATTGCTATTGGATACACTAAATTCAAAAAAAATGCTGTAGGGAGGTTCTGGGAGGCGCATTTTGGGCAGTTGACACATGACATCGGCCTTATATCTTTTATATTCGGGAGTGGTGAATCGTCTGCCTGAATAAAGAGCATTGACGCTCAGTGCTTTTATAAATATCTTATTCATTATAATAGCCTTTATAACCAGGAATCCATCTATATTTTTCCATCCTATTCAATCCAAATCCAATACAGGTTTATCCAAAGCCTTTTTAAACGCATCCAACACCTCAGATATCATCTGAACAGGATCATCGCCTACTTCTCTATTAGGCTCTTCTTCACAGTAATAAGGTTCTACAGAGTCTTCAGTCCATCCGTTTATTTTACCATTGTCATCATAATAAACCTCGTGAAAACAATATTGAACCGCATCTTTTGTAAGCCTTTTTTTGCACAATCTATAATTCCAATGTGACATTATTTTACTCCTAACTATCCATACGAAAAATATGGGTCTGTTTCTTTTAACTCGCCTGTTTCAACGTATTTAATTTGATCAACAGCAATTACGGTTGTTTTGCCAGCGCGTGACTTTGATTGTATAAAATTAGACATAAAATGTCTCCTATAAAAAAATGAGATTACACCTTACCCAATATAAAACTACTTGTCAAGTCTTTTTTTATTTATTTATGTTTTACGTTTGTTTTTAGTTGTCACAGTATGTGGTCTAATAACGAGCTTAAACACATCTTGATACTCATCTTGTGGTGTTGCTGTACGATTAAACTTATGCAATCGATTGCCTTCACAATATGGACAACCGCCGTGACTCGAACAACTATACAATCTACGATGTCTATCGGAATATTTTTTACCTCCAAATTGTCGATTATTTTTACTCATTTTATTTTACCTGCGGAATGTTTTCTAAATCAACACCCCAGCTTTCAATCTCTACTTTGCTAATAAAAGCCTTTTGTTTATGCACAACACATATACGGCATTTCAAACACCACCACATGTGCAGTGGACGCCCTAAACTATCTAACCTCATTCTCAAATAGACTGTCTCACGGACACCACAGGACGTGCAATGTGGAATATCAACTTTGCCACTATCAACCAGTCGCCCATCCCACACTTTTGTTTTTTCGCTAGTAGCCACACTCGTTTTTTTTAATTTCATTGCCATCTTTTCTAGCGACGCAGATATCCGTTTCATCCGCTCTGCATTGTGAGCAAAACACCAGTACGGACTCCAATGCGTGCCTGCCGGTTTTTTACACCCATCCTCAATGCAATCCTTACCTGTGTGATATTTTGCAGAGTTAGCAATGTGTGTTTTATCTTCGTAAGCTTCCATATGTTTACTCACTTTTTGTTACTCCTGATGGATGTTTAATCATGTCGCCTTCGTATAAATTTTCACCCATACGATCTTGCCACGGCGCTTTCTTTTGCATGACATGTCTCCCTTAATTTGGCCTGAGCTAGCTCAGTGTAACAGAAAAAAAAAGAATGTCAAGCCCTAGTTATCTAACTTGGTACGAACTTGGTGGAACTTGGTTGGAACTTGGTAACTTTGTATTCGTTGTATGTTGTTGATAATGTTTAATTATTTTTTAAGTTGGTGAACTTGGTTAAGTTGGCAGGGGTAAAAAAATAAATAAAAAAAAAGCAATGAGATGTTTACTATATATACTATACTATACTACTACTATTAGTAGTTCTCAATATTTTTATTGTTTCAATTTTTTACACTAAATATTCGTTTTTATATTTCTATACCCTCCCAACTTCACCAACTTAACTAAGTTCGGAGAATTACAAATAAAAACAACAGGTTGTGGATAAAAAATGACTGCCAACTTCGCGCCAACTTCCGCCAAGTTAGCAACCAAGTTCGTTTATCATAAATATTCGTGACGAAGTCTTAGCGCTAATTTCTTTTATTTCTCTTAGTTCAATCAACAATTCAATCACTGGTTCCATTTTCTTTGTTGTCTTAAATCTACTCCTATGCGCATTTCTGCACTCACTAAATGTAAACCGGTCTTTTTTTAGATTGGCGATCCAATGCAATATAATTTTTGCATCTTCAATATGTGAATCATCATTTAATGAACACAATACTTCTAAAGCATGATTCGCCAATACCCTGCCAAGGTTGATAGCTTTGCGCATTATCTCTGCATCAATCTTTGGTATCCTTGGGTCTCTATGCGCATATTTTTCAACATGCAATATGCCAGCAATTCTAATAACTGCACCCGCTAATTTCCCACCCCATGCTTTTATGTACTTAAAAAAACCATTAGGTTTTAAATTCTTTTCAACATACAAGCAAAACTCATAGTATAATTTATATGCTTCCTCATCTAATGAAATGTCATCTTGGTTGTTATCCATTTTTAGCATATTAAAGATAACATCCTTGTAACCATTCGTCGTGGTTTGTTTGACTGTCTCTTTATCAAACGTACGATTGCCTACCGTTGTTTTAGGCTGAACGTATAAAAACCTCGCTAATAAACCAGAGTCTTTAAAAATAGGGTTTTCTGTCGTCTTCCTAAAAACACCTGGCTGAATACCCATCGCTATGGTGAGTCCAGGTTGCGCTATAGCGATGTCATCACGCGTCATGCGATTAACGATAACGCTACTGCACGCGTGCGCTTTTAAAAATATGTCTAGGTTAGGAGTTCCGTTTGAATATCGACCGCCTATAGTCGTAAACAGCCCTCCCTCATCAACAAATATTGAGGATATCCCGCCGTTTTTTTTCATCACATCCGCCAATTTTTCAGGCGTGACATCGCCACAAACCAATTGCGGGAGAGTCGGAACTTGTGGTGCGGTTTCTGCAAAATCAGCGATCTTATCTGCCGCATCCTCAAACTTAACACCCTCTAATTTTTCAGCACCTTTATTCATCTTTTTAAGTTTAGTATCGAACGCGCTGCGCTTTATTTTTGCACGAAAGATGATGGGTTTCATTATCTCTCTCAACTCTGTTTGTTTCTCAGTTAATGGGGCTGACATTTTGTTGATAATTTCTGTTTTGCGTGTAGCCGACTCCAATAACATACACGCCCAGATTGACAGAGGCTCTCTGTAATCGTCTTTTACCTTAACCTTGAACTTCCCCTGGCAAGCTGCGCTTAATACCGATAGAGCGCACATAGACGCCAACTCAATAGGTGTCTCGGTTGAGGCGCTTAGTTCGTTTACATAACGCTGCACGTCTTCTGAAAATAGATCGGTTGGGAAATCAGGAGGCTCAAAATTATCCAACGGGATCGGCTCTTCCCATTCAATATTTTCTTCATTTTCAGGTTCAAGTTTTGAATATTTAATTCCCATATTGTGGGAATCAAACGCCTTGCTTGCGTTATCAGTTTTTTCCCAAGGACGCCACACTCGCACTCCACCCAATTTAATTCCACTTTTTATAGTCTTATAAATACCGTTCATTTCGCTAGCTTTGTGAATCTTTTTAGCCGCATTGCCTACCAGGGAAACAATCTCTTGTTCGGTGATATAGCCATCTTGAATAAAGCCCGCAAAACTAAGAGCTACTTTATGAACTATATTGTTTCTATTGCCTTCTCCTGTCATTTCAATCTCAGCCAATGCATTATTAATAACAGTTTCAACATATTTTTGATTGCTCCCTCCGCGCTTAATTGTTGCGTGTTGCGCAACATTATCTAGTTTTTCAACTAATTCTGATTTTTCTTTCATGCGTAATGTTAAATCAATCAATGCCTTTAATAGATTTTCAGGTATCTCAACAGGCTTAATATCAGACACTACGGTATAACCATCACCTGTGCAAATATAACCATTGGTATGTTTTAAATCAATACCGGAAAACCCATTTTTTTTACATGCTTTTTGATTGATCGATATGCCGCGCGGGACTTCAAACAAATAATGAAGCCCGCCGCTTGGTGTTTCTTGCATCCATGTGACTGGTAAATCAACATTAAATTCTTTGCGTAATCTCTCAAAAGATTCAAAACCCCGTTCGTTATTTTTGATGTCAATATCAATTGCAACAAGTCCATTTTGGCCTTCTTTATGATCACCACAGGCGATAGCAAAAGACGTATAACGAGAGCTTATATTTTTAATAATGCCAGGGTCACTTGTGGCTTTGGTAACCCCCCATCCACTCACAGGCACCTTTGGGTTCTTGCTATTTGGACCATTACAAGGGAAAATACTGAAATTATAAAATTCCATTTATAACTCCTTTATTGTTCGTTATTTTCGCAATAATGTATCTTTTCCCAAACTTCTGTATTGCCGTTATCGTACTTATAAAAAACACTCCACATACAATGACAATCTTGACATTGAAATACTATCTCTATGTCCGGCGTGGGCTTGCCGGCAACATTAACTTTTAAAGGATACAAATATAATCCATGGCAGTCGCGGCAAACTTCTGCGTCAATATATGTTTCAGTAGGTATTTTATTAGCCTTTAAATATTTTTGTTTAGGTGTTTCAGGTTCAAATTTCATTATCGCCCTCCTTGTTTAAATCATTAATCAATTGATCCGCATCACATTCTGATATAAACTTACCAGCACGCGCTTCTTTGATAGCATCTAGCGTCTCCTGGTTGGGGATTAACGGGTTAAACGGCATCTTCTTATCAGTCGCTATGCGCACCATCAGCATACGAAATGCATCAGAAGCCGTTAGCCCCATAGCCTCAAGAACAGCCGTTGCTTCATCTTTGATTTTTGAGTTGATTCGTGCGCGGATAGTCGTATCCGCAAGCATCGTTTTAATTGTCATTATTTACTCCGTCATCTTCCCGAATAAAATACCCACCTTGCTTTTCATTGCTCCATTTATTTAAAAAATTCTGCTCCTTAATAACTTGATCAGACTTTTGTTTTATACTTTCCTGAAAGACAATCCTTATGTATTCTAAAAAAACACTAAACAGCTCATCGAGGCTTTCAAAATAAGAAGGAAGATCGGAGAAGTTTAACAGGTTCTTTTTAGCTTCTCCTTTGTTGCGTCCATTCCAATGACTGGATGGCTGTATGCTATATTTTCTCTTATCATAATGATCAAATACAAATATATACCCATTATCAATTTCTAAATCATTGTAAGAAGTGATAAGCTTCTCAACATCTTCAAAAGTTTTCATAATGACCTCTCATCTAGTTAAAAAAGAAGCTACATTGTAACGCATAAATTTTGATTAATCAAACCCTATTTTCAAATTAATTTGAGTCAAAACCCAGTCAAGAAAAATATACACACAACCCATTGTTTTAATTATACTTTATTTTGATTGTTTAAAATATGTATTGACTCAGTCAAAACCCAGTCAAGAAAAGCAAAAAAAGACTTGACAAATGGTTTTAGATAGGTTAGAATTCAATTGCAGGGGAGTTAAATATTGCACGTGCAACTTGAGTGTCTTGGACGTCGAGGGCTTAAGATAATCTGGGATAGGTCAGACGGTGCAAGCCCGTCAACAGGTTGTTTAATAACCCTGCAATTAATTTTTATTGGAGTGAATACAATGGAAATATTATGTCCTTATTGCGCTTGTCACACTGAATTTAAAATGAATTCATTTTATGATGATGGTGATCATTGTCAAACATGTAATCATTGCAAGGAATATTTTACTGTTTATATTAAAGTAAATATTCATCCCGAAACTGAAATTGAACGTAAAAAATCACCAACACCAGCTGAGGTCGCGGCTGAAAAAAAAGTTCAACAGCAAAGAATGAGGGATATATTAAGTGTAATTAATCGATGCAACGAACGAGGTGTACCGTATCCAGACAAATGGATGGATGAATTAACAGCAATATATATGGCTTGGCGAGAATAAAATATGTATAAATGTAAAGACATACTTGGTTATAAAGATCGTTATCAAGCGACTAGTGATGGGCAAATAATATCTTTGATTGGAAAAGAAACTAGAATATTAAAAGCTGCAAAATGCAAGGGGTATTTATATGTTAATTTATTTAAAAACGGGGAAAAAAAATTTATATCAGTGCATGTACTTATTGCTCTAACTTTCATTAGCGAGCGTCCTAATGAATTAGTTATAAACCACATTGACGGAAATAAACTAAACAACAAAGCGTCAAATCTTGAATATATAACTCAACGTGAAAATTTATGCTTAGGATGGAAACAAAAAAATGCATCATCTCAATATACTGGTGTTTGTTTTTATCGAGGTCGCAAAAAACCATGGATGTCTTATATTAGGATAAATAATAACCAAAAAAATCTAGGTTATTTTAAAACAGAACAGGAAGCATTTCAAAAATATCAAAATGCTTTTAAAAATTTGGAGGGTACTTTAAATGTATAAATATTCAAAAGAACATGGCTGTGTTGTCAATACTGATGAAACATTGCCACAGCCTGGCAGCGCTAGACTGCATAAACAACACCCAAGTATTCAGTATACTATTGATGCTATTGAATTAGCCGGTGGATGTAAAATTGTTGCTAATAAGTTCAATATTTCGGCACAGGCAGTTCGATACTGGATGACGTTTAGCGAGTATGGCGTAAGCGCTTCACAGGCTGTCAATCTATCAAAACTGACCGGCGGAAAGATTACACCTGAACAATTGTTGCCTCATGTATTCAAGGATTAATTATGTTGTATTGCATAGAGTTTACGCGAGAACTTGAAGATAAAGCAGTTCTCCACAAAGAATTTGAAAATACTCCAACGCGAGATGATATTATTAAATACGTTGAGGAGGAATGTTCTTGTGAGTATGAAGAAGATTACGACAGATTGGAATGGTATAAAATTAATCTTGAGGGGTAAATAATGTCAATAAAAGAACGCAGAACAGAATATTTTGAGGCCGTTAGGAAAAGAAAAAACAGTGAGCGTTTCTTGGGCAGTTGAGTTGTCTAAACTCACTGATGGAAAAATTACTCCTTTAATGTTGAGACCAGGCGTGTATAAAGGATACAAAGAAATTGATGATCATAATGCTTTAAATTTACATAATAAGGATTAATCATGAAAACATACGAAGACATTCAAATTTTACTAGACCGTCTAAATTCTTGTGGGGTTAGTTTAGGTCTAAAATATGAGCCCGCTAATTACTGGGATCGTTATAGTATAGAATTTCATCAATTTAATAAAAAATTTAAGTTTATAGAAGAAAGGCATATCAATGAAATGGCTTATGATTTTGCACATAGCAGAGACAAACAAGATTTATTGCCGGCTTTTCTAAAAGAATTGGAAAAATTAAAAACTAAGCTAGAAGAAGACTTGAATTTATATGTGGAGATGATAGGCATCATTAATCATGCAATGAGGCCATTAAATGAAAATACCTAAACATCACGACATAAATGGTTACCAAAAGCTCATGCAAGAAATGATTGATAAGTGCATCGGCAATACGAATAAATCAGTGGCGATGTGCATAAAAAGTAAGAACCTAGTTGAAAGTAAGTTAGCAGATTTAAGACAGCAACGTGACTCATTAAATGAGTTAATTGGTGAATATAAAAGCAAAGCAGAGTATGCTCGTTTTCTAATAATAGAAGTCATGCGTGCAAATGATCTGACGGAAGCAGGATGCGATGAGAATACTGTTAAACGCATTAAATGTGGTCGACCTGCTATTGTAGAGCGGTATCCAGACACAGTATATAGAATCCCTGCAACCTACACTAAAACAGTTTTGACTCTGAATAAAAAATTAATATTTGAACATATAAAAGATAATAATTACATTGTGCCAGATGAATTTAAAGAAGAAATCAAGTTAGAGTGGCGCGACCGTTTAAAATTTGCGGGAGATTGAAAAATGAGCACAGCTATTGTAACAATAAACGATCACATTATTGAGCATTTACGTTTAGCTATTTTTTATCCTCGCAACCAAAAAATTGTCCGGATTGATTTTGATAGTGAATTAAACAAACAACTTGATTTTGATAAATTTTTAAAAGAAGACGTTTTATTAAAAATACAATCCACAACCGACAAGGAAAATGAATATACTATTAATCAATCGGCGCGTATGGTTGAAAAAAGCATAGGTGGTTCAGTAAAAACTGGATGGTCGATAAGTGTTGATTTTTTACTAGTGAATGAAAATGATTGATCTAAAAATTAAACAATTACATATTCTGCTTTGGATTATTGAGTTAGCTATTATTCGGACAATTAGGAGTTCGTTATAGAGCATATTTTATTTTGAAAAACACTTGACAAACAATCTTTTTAGTGTTAGAATGCATTCGTTGATTGTTATTTTATATTGATTTTTTGGTCGATTTCCTTGTATTGTAACGGTCAACATAATTCTTTATTTGTAGCATATTTTAGGAGATTATTATGCAAAACTTTTTACTCGGCACGGTTCGCCCTCATGTTCATAAAGATAATTCAGCATTAATAAATACACATTTTATTGTTGAAATTCGCTCAACACGAACGGGTGAAAAAATTATAGCAGTACCAAGAAATATCATTCAATGCGATCTTATTGGAACGTTTAGTGATCGCGTTGGATTAAAAAAGAATGTTTTCACATCGAAAATTTTAACGCAACCCGCAGAAGAAGCAGATTGTTTTGCTGTTTCAATAACAGACGATATAAGGCAATTATATAACCTGAAACAAGGAGTATGAACATGCAAAACATTATCAGCAATTCATGTCTTCCAGTTGACATTCTTGACCAAATTCATAATCTAATTGACATTGGATATAGCTCGTATAGTGAACTTGACCGTGATCAAAAAATTGAAGTTTTAGAAGCCTTTTTAGATAACAAAGGGATTGATATTTATGATCTACAATGCGATCTTGATATTCAAATTTTGAACGATAACCAATCGCTCAATGATATTATTGATCAAATATTTGAACCTATTAACGATGCATATAAAGAACAGATCAACGATTTATTTATTAGTGCGGCAATGGATAGACAGCATCCAGCTCAGCAATGGGAGGGCTAAAATGCAATTATCAATTAACAATGAAATAGTTAAGTTTAAAGAAAATACATTACAGTATTTCAGTGCGTGGGAAAAGGGCGGCTTATCACAGGTTAGTTTTAAAGCAGTGATGTCAAAAAATATAGATGACTTAAGGTCTTGGTCATCAAAATTGAATAAAATTGTTATTGTTTATAATGATAAAATTGTAACAGATTTAATCAATTGCAGAGTTGCTTGCGAAAGAGATGAGGAAACCCTTGAAATGCCAGAAGCTTGCACGCTTAATCTTACTGATGATGAATTTTGGGTAAATTTTTTAGGTGTTTCTTCAGGAGAAATATAATGTTATTTTTAACCAGAAGGCTTGGAGAGAAAACGTTTGTTGTCAACACAATAACAGGCGATAAATTTGAGATTGTTATCAAAAAGGCATCTGTTCATAATACAGACGCACCAACAACATCTGTACAAATAGGAATACATGCGGCTCAAGATTTTGAGGTTAAACGTGAAGAATTAATTCATCCATTTCTTGTTGCACCTTTGGCGAAATCAGTGATATCATTTGCTTTTTCAGAAAAAGATTACT
>SDBU01004090.1_pt1 | contig 18143 bp, 14 predicted proteins | sample 2277071 | NCBI WGS metagenome assembly SDBU01 (sample SAMN10397929, study PRJNA504765) | marine sediment metagenome | isolation source: marine sediment core GS08_GC12, 126 cmbsf | place: Arctic Ocean: Gakkel Ridge, Loki's castle | collected 2008 | reverse complement strand
GCCGGCATTCTAGATGCAATATATGAGAGCCTCTCTTTATCAGAGGAAAAAAATTTGTGTTTTTGTGTTTTATATTTTTTAGAGAGCTCTAAATTAATTAATTTTAGCTCTTTTAGAGAAACGTTTTCAAAAAGTGCGTTTATAGAATCAAAAAGCTGTTTTGGAGGATCATTCATTAAAATATCTCATCTCTATTCTGCCTCAAGTAATTGTGAAAAATTAATTATTTTACCAAAATAATCGACATTATTTACTCCATCGTTTACATCGGTCACATGAATCAATACCGGAATACAAGCAAAACCTCTTGGAATAGCAATACGAGATATCTTCTTTTTCATCTGATTAATAATATCAGATTTAATTTCATTTTTAGAAAATTTGATTTCGCAAACATATAACGTGTTATATTTCGTTTGAATTAGATAATCAATTTGACATCCTCCCTGACGATCTGTTTTACGTTGAAAAAATGGATTCTCATCTATTACATCATCAGGCCTTATATTAAGCAGTTTTAATATTGATTTTCTATTATTTAATACTAGGTTTTCAAATTGCAATCCAAGAACACTTTGTAATCCGGCAAAACTTGAAAGATCTATATCCATAAATTGACCTTTTTTAATACGATCCAATTTTGGAGACATATATCTCAAGAAAAACCGAAGATAATTATCAGACAAACGATATTTACTTAATTTTGATTCCTTTCCCCCTTTTAAAAACCAAGTTAGATCTCGTTTCAAAAAACCCGACATGATTAATTCATTAAGATACTCGCTTAATGCTCCACTAGCTTCATATTTAATACCTAATGCAATTTCCTCAAATTCAGCAGGGGTTTTTACTAAATATTTTATAATTTTCTTATATATATTACTTCGGCGACCAAAAAGATCTGAAAAAATATATTTAAATTCATCCACAAGCAATCCATCTGGTTCAAAACATAATTTCTTTATGTTCTCTTGAGCAGATATATCAGGATCAATTTGTTCTAAATACCATGGTATACCCCCGGTAATTGACAAGATCATAAATTTTTCTAAATCTGATCTCTTGAAACCTATATTTGTAAGCATTTTATTACAATTATTTAATGAAAGTTGATTCAAAGTAATTTTTTCAGATATTCGACCAAAAAAACCGGAACTACTAAGAATGTTTTTTTCAATCCAACCCGAAATCGAACCACATAAAATTAAAATTAATTTTGAATTTTTCTTTAAATGTAAATCCCAAGCATTTTTTAACTTACTTAAAAAAGCAGGATCTTTATCTGCCATCCAGGTAATTTCGTCAAATAAAATAATTTTCCGTCCTGTTTTTATTTTTTCAGCTAAAAGAATAAATAATTTGCTCCAATCATCAGCATAAACCTGGGGGAATCCAAATTGTTGACTTAATAATAGAGAGAATTCATCACGTTGTGATTGTGCTGTCATTTTTTCTGTCGGAGCCAAACCACAAAAAGTAAAAAAGGGATGTTTACCCCCAAACTCTTCTATCAAACGACTTTTTCCTACCCGACGCCTACCTTTAATTACGACTAAACTCGCTGTTTTTTTCTTTAGGAGACGCTCTAAAGAGGCCAATTGCTTCTCTCTACCAACGAATCTACTTGAACTCATAGTTTACTCCAAATATACATATGTCATTTTGTAGTAAGTTTACAACAATCAATTTATTTACTCAAGATTAACAAATGTCATTTTGAAGTAAGTTTACAGCGCTCGATATATTTACTCAAGATTAACAAATGTCATTTTGAAGTAAAGCTGCAAGCCAGACCGCCCTGCAGCAAGATCCTTGCTATAAAACGCTTACAAAAAATAACCTTTGTGTTTTCTTGATAAAACGCCATTTAGCTGATTATAAAAACGTTATCTTACTTGCGAATCATTTATTCAGTAATAAAAAATTTAGCGTATTAATTAAAATTATTTTTGATCAGATATAGAAAGTAATTTTTCTTTTTCAAACGTGGTTTTGCCAATATATGTAAAATTTTCTGCTATCTGACCATCGATTGGACTATAAATAAAAGCTTTTCTTTTCTCATTTTTAGCTCTAGCAAGCTCTGCTACGAACATATCAATTTTAGCTTTTTGTATCTTAAATAATAGCTGTTTTTTTTCTAACTTTTTTAAATTTGAATGCACCACTTTTATTTCAGGCTTTTCATCTTTTTTTGAATTCAAATAGGTCTCTAAAGATTTTTCTTCTTCAAATTTTAGAAGCGTTAACTTTTCATTTTCATAATCAATTTTTGTTTTGATGTGTTTTATTTTAGCTTTGATATCTGTTATATCAAACTCTAAAAGCAAATCTTGTTTTTTTACAAAATCTTTCTCTTTGAAATGAACCTTCGATATTTTTTGATTATCTAAAGCTGCTATATCTATATATTTTGTAGAGATAACTTCGGGCATTTTTTTTGACTTAGGACTTTTAACATAAAAATATCTTAAAAATATTACCGATAAGATTATAAGAAATATAAAAAGAGTTTTAACTATCTTTTTTTGTTTTTTTTTCGCCATTTTTTGTATCACTTATGTTGTTATAAGCCAAATTTATTTTTTTTTGCACTTCTAGCAAAGTCTCAACGCTGGTTTTTTCTTTAGTAAAGTTTAAATTTAGCTTTGACAAATCTTTTCTAATTTTTATCGGTTTTTCGTTTTGTTTTTTTTCTAAATAAGCAGAGAGCACATCCTTTAGAAGTCTTTTTTCTGAATAATTTTTCTCATCTACTGTTTTTTCTTTTTCGTTCACTTGGGTATTTGTCATTATTATAGATCTCCTTACTCAAAGGTTAAAAAATATTTTTTTAAACTTTCGCTTTAAAATAAATAATTCCAGCAATCAAGCTGGCAAGCGCTGCTATCAAAAAAGGTAAATATATGTGAACCCGATCAAAAAGTCCACCAATAATTGGAGAGATGGCCATTGCAGATGCTTGCATTGACTGGCTAATGCCCATGATTTTCCCTTGCATTCTCGCCGGCGCTCGATTCGATATGACAGTTGTGCAAAGAGGCCAAGCAAGCCCTCCTATTACCACACACCCGCCTAAAATCAGGATAACACCCGCCACATCTTTAGGAAATGCAACAAGACCACATAAAACTGTAAAAATTAAAAAAGCTACATCCAAGATTCTAAGAGGGGAAAACCATTTAGATAGAAGCTTATTAAGGGGCCACGATCCAATCGCCCAGCAAATGCCCATAAAAGCTGCTAAATCTCCTATTTGAGAATTCGTAAACGCAAATTTTTTAATAACTAAAACAGGGGAGAATTGAAAAACAATGGTCCATGCAAAAACGAATAAAAAATATATTACATATATTGTTTTAATGTTTTTAGTTTTTAAAGCTTTTTGGATGTTATGCATTCCTTCTAGTAAATCAAATTTCACATAGTGCTTTTTATCTTTAGGCTCTTTAAATGCAAAAACAATAAAGAAAAAATTTATAAATGATAAAGCGGCCGCAATAGCAAGAGGTATTGCCGGCGTAAACCAAGTTGAAATCGTCGTATCTGAAAATTTACCTCCAATAAAAGCTCCAATGATAAATGAAAATCCGGCCAACACTGATAAAAACCCAAAATTTTTAGCTTTTGCTTTTTCAGTTACAGATAGATCTGAAATAGCAGCTAAGCAAACAGATAGATTACCGGAAAATATTCCGGTTACAATTCTTCCGATAAAAAGCCAAACCAAATTACTAGCATGGATACTCCAAGCGCTAATTAGATATCCAACACATGTTAAAATAATCGATAAAATTAAAGCTTTTTTTCGGCCGGATCTATCAGCAAACTCACCAAGCAAAGGGGCTCCAAAAAACTGAGCAAAAGGAAAGGCCGCTAGAAACACACCTAAAATAGTTGTTCTTGCAGCAAAAGAGACAGACTCTGAAAAAACAAGATTTTGAGGATCTAAAAATAGGGGAGCAAAAATTGGAAAAACAATAGACCAACCTAAATTATCTACAAAAAACGTAAATAAAATAGAAAAAAAAGAAAATCTTCTCTTAACAGCCGTTTTCATTAAACTCCTCTGAAACGAGGATAATGATTTTTTCTTATCACATCAAGCTATTTGCCAATCAATTGGTTTAATATTATTGTTAATTAAAAATTCATTGGTTTTAGAAAAATGTTTGCATCCCCAAAAACCGCTAACAGAATAAAAAGATGGATGCGCAGCTGTTAAAATTAAATGATGTGTGTTTTCCCTGTCAGTAAAAGCATTAAATAACTTTTCTTTTGCAGATTTGCCCCATAGTAAAAAAACAATAGGTTTTTTGTTTTTTGATAGAATCTCAATTATCCTATCTGTAAAAAGTTCCCAACCCTTTCCATAATGTGATTTTGGCGACGACTCTCGAACGGTTAAAGTCGCATTCAATAACAAAACACCTTGCTTAGCCCAAGCGGTTAACTCTCCCGTTATAGGCGCTTTTATCCCGACATCTTTAACTTGCTCTTGAAATATATTTTTTAAAGATGGAGGAGCTTTTATTTCTTTTGGGACGCTAAAAGAAAGGCCATGAGCTTGGCCTTTTCCATGATAAGGATCTTGCCCAACTATTACTACTTTTACTTTATCATAAGGCGTTTTACAAAAAGCATTGAATATCAAATCTTTTGGAGGATAAATTATTTGATTCGATTCAACTTCAGATATTAAAAAATTTTGTAAACTTTTCATATACTCTTTTTCAAATTCTTCTCCCAAAACCCTAGCCCAGCTTTTTTCCATAATAAAATCTTTTGAATCCATCTCTATATTCCCTTAAATATTTAGTAAAAATTATACAAAATTTTCTAATAATTGACACCTTCTTACAGAAGAGTTAAAATTTATAAAACTTTTATATAAAAATCTGGGTGTGGCGCAGCTTGGCTAGCGTGCTTGCCTGGGGGGCAAGAGGTCGGAGGTTCAAATCCTCTCATCCAGATTTATCTTATGAACACATTGTTGAAAACTCTTATATAAAATTGTTTATAAGTGTGTTGATAACTTTAGCTTTGTTTAAAACTAAGAGTTATGATCAAGGTATTGACAAGTTATGAACATCAGTTTTTAATAGACAAAAGACAGGACTTTTGAACAAATCCACACTCTCTTAATAAGAAGATAAATATTTATAAGATATCTTCTTTCTTTAGATATTTGAAATAAGCTATCATTGTAAATGGATTAATCAAAGCTTTGTAGTGTTATGATATTGGATATAGAAAACTTTTTTGAATTAGAGAGTTTTTTTCATAAAAAAATTTTTGACAATTTTCAACATCTTTGGACTCCTTTAGAAATTTTAAAAGCTTATTTAAAAAATGCCCTCTTAAATTGTAAAAACAAAAATATCCAAATCCCCTCGACTTGTTACATAGAAAACCCTGATCTTGTATTTATCGGAGAAAACACTTTAATTGAACCTTACGTATATATTAAAGGCCCTTGCATTATTGGAGAAAACTCTCAAATCAGACAAGGCGCATACATTAGAGAAAATGTAATAACCGGGAAAAACACTATAATAGGTCACGCTACAGAGATTAAAAATTCTATTTTATTAGACGATGTGTCAGCTGCTCACTTTGCTTATATTGGAGATAGCATTATAGGCAATAGAGTAAATATTGGAGCTGGAGTAAAACTTGCAAACTTTAGATTGGATAAAAAACTAATTAGCTTTTATTTGAATTCAGAAAAAATAAAAACAAATTTAAATAAACTGGGATCTATTATAGGAGATGATACTCAAATAGGTTGTAATACAGTTTTAAATCCGGCAACTTTTTTAGAGAAAAACATAAAGTGCATGCCCTCTTTAAATATAGGAGGTCATATATCTAAAAATACTATTATTAAAAACGAATCTTCTTTTTCAGTGAAAAAAATAACTACAAGAGTTTTAAAAAATGAGCTTACTTCTAAAATCGAAAAATAAAATTTTTCTAGATCTAAAAAAAGATATTGAAAAATCTCTAAAAAAAGAGATTTTATCTATGGGTAAAAAAACATCCCTGAGAGATGCTGTTGAATACGCTCTTTTAAATGGCGGTAAAAGATTTAGACCAATTATCGTTTTATTAATAGCAAAAGTTTTAAACAAAAAATATCCGGCAACTGAAGTAGCGCTTTCTTGTGAATTTTTCCACACAGCTTCTTTAATTGCAGATGATCTGCCTTGCATGGATGATGAAAAAGAGAGAAGATGTAAAGCCGCTTTGCATTTGAAATTTAATGAAGCTACAGCTATTTTAGCTAGCTATACTTTAATCTCATCCGGTTATGAGCTTATTTATAAAAACTCTAAAACGCTGCAAGAAAAGATCTCAAAAGAAAAGGCAAATGAAATTTGCATGTTAGCTATAGAGACAGTTTCCAAATACGCTGGAATTGGAGGGGCTACCTACGGCCAATTTTTAGATCTTTTTGCTAAAGATACAACTCTTGATACAATAATTGAGATAATTCACAAAAAAACAATCTCTCTTTTTGAAATATCTTTTGCTTTAGGGTGGCTATTTGGTGGCGGAGATTTAGATAAACTAGATCTTGTCAAAAAGGTAGCTTATCATTTCGGTATGGCATTTCAAATAGCCGATGATATAAAAGATCTAAAAGAAGATTTAGAAAAAAAGAAGTTTATAAATATTGCAATTTCACTTGGCGAAGAAAAAGCTAAAAAGCTTTTCTTTGAAGAAGTGAATAAGATAAAAGGTCTATTAAAAAAATTAGGGATTTATTCCAAAGACTTTTTTACGCTAGTTAGTTTTTTAGAAAAAAGAGTCTGATTTCATCTGTAATTTCAGGATTTATCTGTTAGTAGTTCTGCAAAATCAATTATTTTATAAAAGTAATCGTTTCCTATTACGCTCTCGCTTACACCATTAACATGAATAAGAACAGGCAGGGCAGCAGCATTTCGAGGCAAAGATAATCTGTCTATTTTAGTTTTTACTTCTTCTATTACTTTCGATGTTATTAAATTTCTAGAAAATTTCACTTCACAGGGATATAAATTTTTATATTTTGTTTGAATCAAATAATCAATTTGACAACCTTTTTGAGTTGATGTTTGCCTTTGAAGATAGGGATTATCAGCAATAATGTCTTCTGCTCTTATATGAAGGTGTTTTAATATTTTTGATCGATTATCTAATGCTAAATTTTCAAATTGCAGTCCCATTATAGAGTCCCATCCGGATAGAGATGATAAGGCGATATCTTTGTATCTTCCTTTATTGATTTGGTTAAGTCTCGGATCGATATACTTTAGATAAAATCTCAAATAATTATCTCTAAGTCTAAATTTACTTGTGCGTGATTCTCTACCTGATTTTAATGACCACGTGTAATCTCTTGAGATAAACCCGGCTTTAGTCAAATCTGTTAAATATTCACTAAAACGTCCACTGCTTTTATATTTTGATTTTTCAACGATTTCATCATAATCACAAGGGCCATTCGCTAAAACTTTAACTATTTTTTTGTAAATTTTATCTCTTTTTCCAAAGATTTCATGAAAAATTCTTTCAAATTCGTCGACAAGTACAGCGCCTTTTGTAAAACATTGGCGTTTTATATTATCATCTGCTGAATAATCCCCTTGTATTTGTTCTAAATACCAGGGAATCCCACCTGTTATCGATAAAATTTTGAATTTTTCATAATTAGAACCCCTAAATCCCTGGTTTTTTAAAAATTTATTACAATCGCTTAAAGGTAAAGGTTCCAAATCCAGTATCCATGAAATGCGGCCATAAAAAGCTTTACTATTTAAAATATTATCATCTATCCAAGTAGAGACCGAGCCACAGAAAATTAACATTAATTTCGGGTTTTTTTTGAAAAGTTCATCCCACGCTGTTTTTAATTTTCCTAAGAAATCCGGATCTTCTGAGCCCATCCAAGAAATTTCATCAAAAATTAAAATAACTTGCTCTGTTTTAACTTTATCGTTCAATAATATAAAAAGTTTACTCCAGTTATCTACTTTAATTTCCGGAAAATCTAAAACTACGCTCAATTGTCGTGAAAACTCATCTAATTGGTCTTGTTTTGTTCTGTTGCTTTGAGGAGGGAGACCTATAAATTTATATGATCGCTTATTTTTACTAAATTCATCTAAGAGCCGGCTCTTTCCTATTCTACGCCTTCCTTTAACAACGATTAAACTAGCGGTTTTTTTATTTAAATATGAATTTAGATCATCAAGTTCTTTTTTTCTTCCTATAAAAGTATTGCTCATTTTGATCCTTTTGTTCGCAATATCTATTATTATAGCTTTTTCCGAACAAAATAATCAAGCAAAAAATGTTCGGGAAATAGCATGAAATGCAATATGGCGAACAAAAATGCAGGCTAAAAAATGTTCGGGAAACCCCGAAAACTTAATCTGGCGAACAAAGCGTTTTTAAATGACCCCTAATAATAAGTGGTTTAAAAGCTTGAAAACCAGGGTTTTGCTATATGATGGTTTTTGAGTAAACCGCCCCAAATCTATGAGGCGATTTTTTTGAAATTTTTAGTTGTCTTTGATTTTTTGCAAGATAAGCTTTTCAATAGTATCATAAAGATTTTTGTCTTTTTTTAGAGTCTCTTTTACAGCCTCTCTACCTTGACCTAGTTTATTTTCTTTAAAATTAAACCAAGCTCCTTTTTTTTCTATAATCTCATATTCTACCGCTGTATCTAATAAAGAGCCTGTTAATGATATGCCTTCATTAAACATAATATCGAATTCCGCAACTCTAAAAGGTGGCGCCATTTTATTTTTTGCCACTTTTACTCTAGTTCTGTTTCCAAGTACGGTTCCGTCAGAAGATTTAATAGCTGCTATTCTTCTAATATCTAAACGCATAGATGAATAAAATTTTAGCGCTCTACCACCGGTTGTTGTTTCTGGATTTCCAAACATAACTCCAATTTTTTCGCGAATTTGATTAATAAATACTGCGCAAGTTTTGCTTTTTGATAAAGTTGCGGTTAGCTTTCTCAGCGCTTGAGACATCATTCTTGCCTGAAGTCCCATAAATGTGTCTCCAATCTCTCCCTCTAATTCAAGTTTAGGAACAAGAGCTGCTACAGAATCTATAACAATTACATCTAGAGCATTTGACCTTGCAAGCATTTCTGTTATGTTTAGAGCCTCTTCTCCGGAATCCGGCTGTGAAATCATTAACTCATCTATGTTAACGCCTATTTTAGCTGCATACGTGGGATCTAATGCATGTTCTGCATCGATGTATGCTGCGATTCCTCCGTTTTTTTGTGCGTTTGCGACAATATGCGTTGCTAGTGTTGATTTCCCAGAAGATTCAGGTCCATAAATTTCAATAATTCTGCCTTTGGGAACGCCACCTATGCCGAGGGCTATATCTAAAGAAAGGGCACCAGTTTTTATTACTTCGATCCCTTGCATAGAGGAGTGCTTTCCAAGCGCCATAACAGCGCCTTCACCGAACTGTTTCTTGATCTGACTTACAGCTAAATCTAAAGCTTTTTTCTTTTCTTCTAATTCCTGTTTCATGAAGTAAATCTCCTTTTTATTAGTTAATAATTATCTATAGCTTGATCGTAAATTAGCTTGTAGTCAAGGTTAAAAAATAAAAAAAAGAAGAAAAAATATTTTTTTATGTTATAAACCAAAGTTAAAGTATTGGAGAAAAAAATGTTGCTATCTGGAGACATCGGCGGAACAAATACTCGCCTCGCTTTATATGAATATAATAAACCTTTAAAATTGATTAAAGAAGAGCGGTTTTTAAGCAGTAATTATACAACTCTTCTCAATGCTATCCATGCCTTTTTAAAAAATGAGAATGTGAAAATTGAAGCCGCGTCTTTTGGCGTGGCTGGGCCCGTTAGAGATGGCAAATGTAAAGCAACTAACTTGCCTTGGCTTATAGATATTCATGAAATAGCTAAAGATTTAAATATTTCAAAAGCATATCTGTTAAATGATTTAGAAGCTAATGCTTATGGAATTGAGTGTCTTAAAGAAAACGAGCTATTTGTGCTGAATGAAGGAGATGAAAATGCAAAAGGAAACTCTTGTATTGTAGCTGCCGGAACCGGGCTGGGAGAAGCTGGGATGTATTTTAATGGAAAAAGACATCTTCCCTTTGCTTGCGAGGGGGGCCATACTGATTTTGGTCCGCAAAATGACTTAGAGATTGGGCTTTTAAAATTTTTACAAAAAAAATATGCTCACGTCTCTTATGAAAGAATTTTGACGGGAGCGGGGATTTATAATCTTTATGAATTCTTAGTTGAAAGCAATATAGAGCCTAAAGATGAAAAATTAGATGCCGAGTTAAAAAAACACTCAGAGCCTCAGGTTATAATTACTAAAAAAGGCGTGAATAAAGAAAATAAAACATGCGAAAGGGTAATCGATTGGTTTATTTCAATGTATGGGGCAGAAGCCGGAAATGCTGCTTTGAAGTTTTTTGCTCTAGGAGGCGTCTATATCGGAGGGGGTATTGCTCCTAAAATTTTAGATAGATTGCAAGATAGCTCTTTTATGAAAGCATTTGTCGACAAGGGAAGGTTTTCTAAACTTATGATGTCAATGCCGGTGAAAGTTATTTTAAATGATAGAGCAGCTCTTCTTGGTGCTAGTAACTTTGCTCTTTTAAATAAGAGTTAAAAATTAATCTTTAAATTAGCAATAATGCCATGAAAAAAAAGATCTCCAATATCTGCTGTTCGAGAATTAATTCGGAGGTCTTTTAACTCTACCATTAGATTCTGATTAAAAAACACACTAGCATCGTAGCCGACTAAAAAAGATATATGCCTGGTGTTATTAGAAAAATATGAGCCCCATTCTAATCCGGTTGATAGCAAAAGATTAGGGTTGATATATTTTACTGTATTTGTTGAATTATCAAATAATGCAGAAGGGGTCGTTGCGCTGTTTTGCGTATTTTTAACTTTAAATTTTTGATATAAAAGAGAAGCTTTGACATCTGCAAATAAATTAAACCCCCAAAAAAATAAAAGTTTGGTTTTTGCTCCGCCAATTAATCCGATAAAATGAGAATCTGATTTACTTCTAGAATAAAGTAGCTCCGCATCAGATCTTCTTGTGGAGTCAGTGTTAAAACTTTGGTCTAAATAGCCCCCTTTTATTCCAAATAAGGGAGTTAATAATAGGTATGTTCCGCCATAAAAAGATCTTTCAAATGTAAGATCTAAGGAGTCTAGTTTGAGGCCCCATTTTGCTCTAATATCTGTCATTTCTTCTGGAGTGCTTGCAAAATGTATCCAAGTATTTATAGCTATTTGCTCGATCCTTTTTGCCTTTGAGAAATGAACTCTTGTATATTCTGCAGTGTATGCCCAAGCATCAGACGCTGTAGCGAATCCTAAAGCGAGTTTAAATGCCGATTTATAACTTGAATGCATTTCAAAAAACCTTCCAATAGTAACCGTGGGATTATCAGAGCTTTGTGCGTATACAAGACCTTTTTCAATTGGTTGATAAAATAAATATGTAGCGGTTGCAAAAACATCTAACTCTTTTCCGATATCAATTTTTGCAGGAGCGTTATATCCCGGCATAACTTGGGAGTTTTCAATTAAATGTCCTTGAGAATATTTCTTTTTTTGAGGTACATAGTATGGATGATATGTGATCAAATCATCTAACTCTTCTTCTTTTGCAAATGTAGATGTTATTGCTAAAATAGATAGTGCAAAAATTAAAAAACGCATAACTTATTTTCCTTTAAATTTTAAAAATTAAACTTTAAGCTTCCCTCGAAACCATGCAACATAAAATCTCCTCTAGTATCAACGCTTAAAAATTCATTTTGATTGAAAAAATATACAAAATTATATGCTGCATATAAATCTATATGCCAATTGTTATGATCAAAATATGAGCTCCAGCCGAGGCCTGGATTTACATCAATAGCGGGCGTTAATTGAATGGATTTTGCATTGAATTTAGTTGTAAATGTTAAAGAATTATAAAATCTTGATATAAATCTGTCTTTGGTTTTGAACTTTTGATACATCAGTGAAACGCTAGAATTTAAAAATATTCTGAAATCATGGGTAAGCAACCAATTAATATCTAATGCGCCTCTTGGTCCCACAAACCACGAATCTGTTCTAAAACTTGCCTCTTGGTGTTCATTGCTTACTTGAGCGTTTAATCTGAATTTTTGTTTAGACCAGCCGCCTTTTACACTAGCATATGGTTTTATTACCAAGTGTTTGCCGCTATAGTAAGGCCGGCCAACCTCTAAGTCAAAATAATCAATTTGGGGGTTCCATATAGACCTTAATGGCGTTATAGAAACAGTGTCGGAAAAAACATGAAAAATTATATCCCCTTTAGAATTTTTATCTTTCTCTTTAGCATGATATCTTGTATATCGTGCGTTAATATTCCAGTTATCATAATCATAGTGAGTGCCAAGTAAAACTTTAAAGCCGGGACGGTAGGCACTATCAAAATTTACAACTGAGTGAGCTTGAGTGGATAGATCGTTTGATTGGACATATCCTAAATCAATTCCAACCATTTCCGGTTGCCAGTAAATAAAACTAGCACTAACAATAAAGTTCCATGCAGCTTGAACATCGATTCTAGCAGGAGCGCTATATGCAGGATATAAACACTTATCGGAATGGAAAGATTTAGAGCTTTTTTTTGATGGATAGGTTGTGGGCTCCGGGGAAGAGGGTGTTTTTTGAGAAGAGTTTTGAGGGGGAGTCGTTTTTGAAAACGCAACGCTCGTTAGCAAAGTTAAAGTTATTATTAAAATATTTTTTATTCTCATATTAAAAAAATCTCCATTTTAAAAATCTATTCTCATAGAAGCTGTGAGGCCATGTAACATAAATGATCCAGGATTAAATCTTATAAATGATAGTAGATTTAATAGATGTCTCATTTGGTTTTGATTCCAGTAATTCATAAATTCATATTTAACTAAAAAATCAATATGAAATTTATCTTTAAAAAAATATGCTCCATAATTTAAGCCTGCAGCTAAATTTAAATTAGGTACTAAATAGTGTTTGTTCATATCAATTCTTGTTGAAAAAACTTCTGTAATTAAGTTTTTTTCTTCATATGATACTTTATAAAAATTTTGGTAAAATAAAGCCCCTGATATATCTGTAAAAACTTTTAGTTCGCCTCTAAGTTTCCAAAGGCCCTTTACTCCGGCCATAGGCCCAATAAGCCACGAATCTGAAAAAGACTCAGCCCCATTCGTTAAGCTTGTTACATTGTATTTTTGATTAAGCCAGCCACCTTTAAGGCCTGCTAGTGGTGATAATATAAGACGTTTTCCTTTGTAATTATCTCTCGATAAAGAGAGCTCGAACATGTTATAATCAACACCCCATCTAGCATTAACTTGCGTTGAAGTTCCATTTACCCAATCAGAGGAAAAAGCAAGCGCTTGATTAATAGTTGTATTCATATCTCTATCAAACCAAATATAGCTAGCTAGAATCGTCCAGTCATCTGTATTTGAATGAAATCCCAAAGCTCCTTTAAATCCAGTTTTGTAATTTGATTCAAAATTAAATATTTTTACGGGATCTGAAACTAGATCACTTGAAGAACTTACTCCAATTGCTAATCCATTCTCTTTAGGCTGCCAATACAAAAAGCTGCCTTCAATAAAAATGTCTGTGCATCCATTTACATCTACTCGAGCAGGTGTATTATATGCTTGCATAAGATGATGTTTTTCAATTGGGTGGCCTTGATCGTAATATTTTTTGCTGATTGTTTTTTGATTAGATGCACAAAAAGCGGATGCTAAAGCCATCGTTAATAAAATTAATATATTTTTAAAAATGTTAAACATCTCATCTCCCATATAAAGTCGAAGATAAATTTTGTATGAAAAAAGATATTATTACAATACAAAAAAATGAAGGTAACAAAAGAGGTTTTTTTTAATAAGGTTTTTCATCAAACGCTTTTTCTCTTTTTTGCTTTTTTTGATGCTTTTAAATCTCTATTACAAAGAACCTTTGCAGTAGGTCTGATTTAACTTTTTGTGTGTCGTAGGCTATTGATAATGTTTTAAATGGCATGCGGCTTTATCCCAGTTAATTTTACTTCAAGGTAAAATTAACCGGGTTAAGTAATGAAAACAGAGGTTATCGAGATCGTTAAAGAGCTAAATCCATGGCTTGGTAATGGAGAAATAATACCTACTCAAATGCCTATATATAGACAGAGCGCAATTTAAGAAAATTAGTTGAACATTTTTTTTTAACAACTTCTGTATTATAAATTTAAAAATGCCACTCAAATCTAGCAGATCCTAAATGTTGATGAAACTTACGTCCAAACTCAAATTGATAATTTACATAAAATGTAAAGCCATCAGTTTGGGTTCCTGTTATATTAGCTCCAACAATTCCTTTGGAATGATTTTTATGAAAGGTTTGAATAGTGAACTTATTTTGTGTACAGCTAACTCCTTCTAATCTAGAAGTTATTTTAGCTGTACTTAACTCATCTTCATATGCATATCCGGCTCGTAACGCCGGTGAAATACAAAGGTTAGTTAGTTTAATATCTTTTATGAAATTCAATAGTGCAACTCCCCTTACTCTAGAAAAATTACTTGTGTCTACAATAAGATTTAAAGCATCAGCTCCTCTTTCTTTAAAACCATCATGCCATACATAGGTATAATCAACGTCTAGAGTTGGTTGAAAATAAAAATTATCATTCATTAAAAAATCTAAACCACCACCTAAATGAGTTGTAACATCAAAACCTTTATGCTTTCCTTTAGCCTTTCTAGCAACATCTGCAAAACTAATCTTTCTTTTTGTATCATAAAAATTTCCTGTTCCAATTACAGAGGCATTAATAAATCCAAAATGATTGTAGTTACTTGCATATAAAGATCCATAAGCGCTGTGCATTTTAGCGTATCCTAAATTACCCCTCCAATCAATATCAGCATATGAATAGCCTCCGGCTCCACCAAAATTTATGTGATTTGAGAAATTAAAATCTGTTCCCATAATTGTTCCAAATACCTTGTTTTTAAAAGGTCTTTGATCCTCTAAGTTTCTTTGATGTGTGAAATAACTAAATGGCTCAACCCAAAACTCAAAACTTTTAGGTTTTATGCAAGGTTCATCTCTATTCTCTTTGCAGGCTTTATTGCAACGATATAGCTTTCTTAAACGATCTGTGAGTATTCTTGAAACCGTTTGGTCGTTTGTGTAATTTGTAAGTTGCAACGCTCCAAATCTAGCAGGGGATATCTGCAAAAGAGCGTCTGTTAGATTTTCTAAATTTAAAGAAGAAAGAGAGACTAAAACACTTACAAAATCAGAGTTTGAAAAGTTACAACTGCCAAGATATATAGCTACAGCTTTTGCATTTGGATTAGTTATATCATTTATTGGTAAAATCAATGCGCTATCACTCATTATAAGTACGACTTGATTAGCTTCATATCTGACGGTAAACGTAAGTCTAGAATCAGAATCTATTACATTTGCAAAAGTGCCGCTAACTCCCGAAGTTGCTGTAATAATAATATATTCAGTTCCCTCTTGGAAAAATTCAGTAGAAGATAAGGGGAGAACATTTAAAGTTGATGTGCCGGCATTTAAAGTTGCTGCTCCTGTAACTGCTACTCTATCAGAATCATTTGGTGTAGATGTAATCTCAATCTCTAAAGTTCCATTTTCTGTATATGCTCCAACAATAGCTAAAGTCCCAATGGATTCTCCGGGAGAGATTGTTCCTGCATTTGTAACAGCAGCTTGAAGAGTTCCGGTTCCAATGAGGTTTGCTCCAGAGCTTATATTAAAGTTTGAGGCGCTCCATCTCGCTGCCGGTTTTATGTTCATTGTTCCTGCAGCTAGAGTTGTTATCCCGGTGTTTCCTATATTTGAAAAGTTTATACTAAGAGTTCCTGCTCCTGTTTTAGATACATTATTGTCAGCTGTTATTGTTCCAGAAAGAGTAAGTGTTTTATTTGTTAAAACTTCGATTGCTTTAGCGCCAGCCGTAGTTATGTTGAAAGGAGTTGAGGTGGTAAATGTATCTGTTGCTCTAAAAGTTCCTTGTTGCAGGTCAAGTAAAGTATCTGGTAAATTATTATCAGAGCTAACGCTTAAAATACCAGAACCTATCTCAAGTTCATTAAAAGAATTTGTTCCAGATAATGTTAAAGTACTAAGATTCCCCTCTAATCTAATTTTTCCAAATGAGGCGGTTCCTAATATGTTTCCCGAATACGTAGTTGATGTAGTAAGCGGAATTGCTAAAGTTGAATTTATCGGAAATTCAATATTACCGGTGCCAGTTAAGTTATTAACATTTTTTGAAGAACCACCATTGTTTGCTTCTAACACGCCGGGGCTCGTTATTGTAACAGTAGTAGATGAATCTATTGATCCGAGGGGTGCTAGCGTTAAAGTTCCAGCAGTTATTACTGTAGGGCCTATATAAGTATTAGCTCCATTTAAAGTTAATTTAGCGGTTCCTGCTTTTGTAATTCCTCCTGTAGATGATGGTGATGAAATAACCCCTGAATAAATTCCAGCGGATGCTTGATTTATTGTAAGAGGATTTGTGTTTAGTTCGATATTTCCGTTGCTAGTAGCAAGAGTTTTAATTGATTTTGGAGTTGAAACTGAAGTTTCTATTGCAAAAACTCCAGGCGAGATTATTGTAAGAGTTGATGAATCTGAAATACTTCCAGTGTCGTTTAAAATTAATGTTCCTCCAGTTCCTGTAATACTTGTCGGTCCTGCATATGTGTTAACTCCAGCTAATGTCAGATTTGCTGATGAAGCATCTTTTGAAATACCGCCGCTCACTCCTGTAATAACTCCTGAATACGTTCCAATTGTTGATTGATTTATTGTAAGAACATTATCATTTAGATTTATAGTTGTGCCGCTGGCGCCAGAAATATTTTTAATAGTTTTTGTTCCTGCAGAAGATTCAATATCTAATGATCCTACACTTATTGTTACATCTGAAGATGATGATATACTCCCGGAGGCTGTAGATAATTCTATAATTCCGGCATTAATTGTTGTAGATCCTGTATATGTATTGGTTCCTGATAAGGTAAGCTTGCTTGAACCCGCTTTTATAATAGCGCTTGATGCTCCTCCAATAACACCAAATAAGGTTTGATCTGAGTTTTGTGTAATAGTAAGGTCATTTCCATTTAATGCGAGAGATCCAGAACCACTTAAGGTTTTAATTGCTTTGGCTCCAACTGCTGCAGTTATTTTTAAAGATGAGCTTCCAGATGTTAGTGCAACTGAGGAAGAAAACTCTATTGAACTACCTGCTGAATCTAATATTAATGATCCATTAGAAACGGTTGTTCCTCCTGTATATGAATGAGCTGTTGTTGCATTATTAAATGTTAAATTATTAGATCCCGCTTTTTCAATTCCTCCGGTTCCTGAAATGATTCCTGAATAATCGGTAGATCCCGTTCCCTGAGTGATAATTAAAGAGTTTTCATTTAATTCAATGTTCCCAGCTCCAGATAATTGATTGATTCCTTTTGTTAGAACTCCAGTTGTTTCAATTGCTAAAACACCGGGAGAAGTTATTGTAACAGAAGCTCCACTGGAGATGTCTCCTGTATTATTTAAAATAAGTTTTCCTCCGTTAATAGTGGTATTACCACTATATGTATTGGTTCCTCCAAGTGTTAGGGTAGAGGTTCCTGCTTTTATAATATTACCAGCTCCAGATGTATCGGAAATAACCCCCGAAAAAGTCCCTATTGAATTTTGATTTATAGTTAGAGTCCATCCATTTAAATCTATACCTTCTCCAGAACCACTCAAATCCTTGATTGATTGATTGCTAGAGGTTGTAGCTGTAATATCTAAAGAGCCTCCATTAATTATTACTGCACTAGAAGTGGCTAACAAATCAGCCGTTGAATTTAATTCTAAAATTCCTGCGGTTATAGTAGTGCTTCCTGTAAAAGATGAAAACGCAGAAGCTGAATTAAGTGTTAATTTGCTTGCTCCATCTTTTGCAAAATTTCCCGTTCCTGATATCACCCCGGTATAAGTTTGATTTGATCCTTGTGTAACAGTTAAATTATTTTCATTTAAAGCAATG
>SDBU01004089.1_pt1 | contig 18152 bp, 16 predicted proteins | sample 2277071 | NCBI WGS metagenome assembly SDBU01 (sample SAMN10397929, study PRJNA504765) | marine sediment metagenome | isolation source: marine sediment core GS08_GC12, 126 cmbsf | place: Arctic Ocean: Gakkel Ridge, Loki's castle | collected 2008 | reverse complement strand
CACTTAAGGGAGAAGTAGGTAAAATTCTAAAAAAATGGAGATATATATCATCAAACGAATTCTTAGAACATGCTAAGAATGGAACTTTAAATGAGGCTGAGGAAGTCATAATATTTTAATATTTAATTTGTTATATATTTTTGATAGCATATTCTTTAGATCTACACGCTCTTTACCTGAAATCAAATAGGGAATTTTACTTTTTTGGAGAAATGTAAGAGATTCTGGTGCTACATTATATGATACGAGATGTACCATACGAAAATATTATAGTAAGAATAAAAATAGTTTTTCCGAAAAAGTTTAAATATTCAGAAGATCTTTTTATTAATATGACAATTGATGATAATTCAAGAGTAGGTAAAAAAGGGGAGATTCTACCTAAGAAAGCCTTAAGAGAATTTTCAGGTATTAAACCTGGAGACAATGTATTAATTGTAGCTCAACCTGGACAATTGATAATAAATAAAATTTTTTCAATTGAAGAACTTCTAGAAATGCCAATTATTTCACAAGGAACTGCCGAAAGCATTGAAAGGGAAATTGAAGAGGAAGTTAAAATACAGGAAAAGCTGACAAATGATGAACATTAAACCTTTAATTTTAGATACAACCTACATTTTACCCTTATTCGGTATTAAAATAATAGAATTATCTAATTTTAAAAAAATCTCTAAAGAACTATGGTCAAATGGATTAAAAGGATATAGTATATATCTACCGTCAATATGCCTAATGGAGGTGATGTTTAAACTAACTCGGGAAAATAGGAAAAGTAATGATGTAAATATACTTAATCGTTATGCGATTGCATTACCCTCAATTCTTTCCTCCAAATCAGTAAAAATTTTCAACCCGCTACTAAATCCTGAAGCGAGTAGGATTGCAATCAATATAAGACATGCTGGTCATACCGATCTCATGGATTGTTTGATTGCTGCAAGTGCTGCAGTGTTAAAAGGTACATTTTTAACAGAGGATAATAAATTGAGCAAAGTTATAAAGATTATACCTGAAAATAAAGATATTTCCATTTGGACGTGGGAAGATCTAATTAAACTATTTTAAATTTGTTGAGTGTCAAATATTCAAGAAGTTTAAATCTCAGAACTTTGTGGGATAACTTCTACTGAAATTTATGATATATATTAATTGGGAAGAATATAAAATTTAAAGAATTCATTAGATTTATTGAACCATTAATAAATTATCTCCTCAGTGTAATGACCCTCATGATCTTTTTCCAGACAATTATCACATAAATAAATGAATTCTCCAGTGTTTTCTATACATTCTACACATTGCCATTCTGCCTTAATTTTTTTTCCCACGTTCTTACATTGTTTACAATATTTTAATCGGGTTCTGTTTTTCGCAATGATATAAGGCGTTTTGTCTTCTATTTCTGATTCTTTAATCTTTTCTAATGTAATCACATGTTTTATATCATCTCCAAAATCATATACATATTCCAATTTATCTCCCTCAGACAACCCTAACTGATCAATTTGCATTTTAATGTCCTCACCTTGGTTTCCCGGCTCAATTTGACCAAAATCTTCTGACTTCCATGCACAGCCAGAAAAAAACATGCTTAAATGGTCCCATAAATCATAATTGAATGATTCTCGAATAATTTCATCAAATTCTCTAAGTGTTTGATCTTTACTAATCTCAATTCTGCGCCACAAACCTTTCCGATACTTTAAAGCAACCTTGAACACATAAATTGTTTCCATAATAATAAGAAGGTTTTTAAAAGTAAATTTAATTCTAGTAGTCTCTTAATAAACCTAAAAATTTTTAATATATTTCCAAAATACGCGAAAAACAACCTATTTAAAATTCTTTTATTAGTAAATTATATATAATAAAATCCTTACCATAATGTATATTAGATTCATTAGAAATTAGAGAATCTTACCTCTTTACAATATAGTTGAAAATAACGATTTCGACGGCGAAGTAGAAGCCAATCTACAATGATTTTAGACTCTATAACACAGGTTTGGAGATTAAGAGAGAACCAACGATTAGATAATTAATTTAATGAAAGGGTGCTTTATCGAGTTCAGCCTACAAGAATTATGGGATAAATTCTTTTCATAAATCTTAAAATCTTAAATTGAAAATCTTTTCAAAAACATTAATACTAAAAGGTTGTCACTGTCTATTCTCAAAAGCTTTGTGTAGAATAATTTCCTATTATGGGAGAACTTAAGCGAGTATGGTGTTACCGACGACAAATAATTTCAAATTAACTTAGATTTAAAATTAATCCTATCCGAAATAAACTATAATGGCAAATTACTTGTTTTCTGAATTTGGTATAACTCTGTATCTAACCCAAATGCTTCCATTATCATTGGCTTTTGAGGAGATTAAAATTAATTCTGTTGGTAATATCTTTGGGGGATTTAATTCAGTAGAAGCGAATAATACTGGCGTCTTAAATCCTCCAATTATGAAAGGATTAAACAAAATATTAATTTCATCTATAAGATCATCTCTTAATAGTGCTCCTGATAATTTACCTGCTGAGGAAATCATAATACTTCTAATATTTAATTTGTTATACATTTTTGAGAGCATATTCTTTAGATCTACACGCTTTTTACCTGAAATCAAATAGGGAATCTTACTTTTTTGGAGAAAGGCAAGATATTCAGGTGCTACATTATATGATACGAGATGTAACATATGAGATTGTTCATTATCTTCATTTCCTTTATACCCAGACCGAAGGCGACCTTTACCATCAACAATAGCCAACCAGAATTTACGTTTTGGATTTTTAGTGATTTCTATAGGAAGATAATCTTGATAGAGATCTTCACTATCTTCATTGTATTTGGGAAATCTTTTTACTTCTTGACCTTCAAACATAATCATATTACTTCCCTCCATAAATGTATCTGGTTTATAAATTTCTTTAATCTCATCAACTAATGCTTCGAATAAATTATCACCAAATATATCATGAAATCTTGGATATTTATCTAAGGTAATATTATCTGTGTTAGAGAGTGTTTCATTTGGTGCTAATGAAATTCTTCCATCAAGAGAGGCAGTAACATAAACATATACGTTTGGTTTATCCATCATCATCCTTAAATTCAATTCACAAGTAAATAATTTTTACGTTCTATCTTTATATAAGTTTTAAAGTATCATAGAGCATATAAAAAGAACAAGAGATCCCAAAATTTCATATTGTTATAAAAATAAAGAGATTATATCCGGTGGAACAATTTTTAAAAATTGAATGATTTGAGTAGATTAATGTTCAGCTATAAAAATCTCGGTAATTTCACATATCATATTATTAAAGATAAGGATAAAATCAAGCTAGTTCTATTAAAATGGCTTGGAAAAGAATGGAAACTGGATCATGAGGAATTTCCAGATCAAACATGGACTATAGAATGGTTAAAACTACTCCCTGAGATGAATTATATGTTAATGACTCTAGATTTAGAAAAAATTAATCTCAGGGAGGATTTAATGAAATACAAAACAGATAACTATAACTTCTTAGAAGAATTAAACTTAAGAGCTGATGAGATGGAAGAATCAGTTTTGCAGGGGAGTTCCATCGGACCTTTAATAATTAAAAATAATGGATTTGAATTGATGGATGGATATACTCGTTACATGATTCTTAAGAAGCATCAACAGAAAAAAGTTTATGCTTACGTTGGTTTTTCATAAATTAATAATTTTAGTTTTGATATTAATTAAAAAATATTAAAAATGAAAGACTCTTTTTTTTTCTTCAGGTCAAAAGGCAATTTAAAATACACAAAATTCTATAACTGTATAATTTCAAGGTAAGGTTATAATCTTAAAATAGGTTAAGAATGAAATGTTAAGGAGGAAAACTAGAAAATTTTTATTTGTTTCACTTTCTCTTGTTCTTTCAATCTCCCTTGGTCTTATTATTAACAATTTTATAATTATTAGTAGAATTGGTTACAGAACACATTATGAAGTAAATCTCCCAAATTCTGAAGAAATAATAGAAAAAACTGAAACCTTTGATTATCTAAAATACCTTAAAATGCATAAACTTAATGGGGAAGTTCAAAATTTAAGTAAGTTTAACGCTAATTATATCGATAGAGAATTTATTGATTTTTTAAAAAGAAAAATTAATAGAGAGATCAATAGCTTTCATTGGTGGCCTTTTACTTATTTCTCTATTATTTATAGTTTTAGTGCAACCGAGGAGTTAACACTATATTTCTCATACAATAATAATACAATATTTAATGCAACTTATGAAAACCAAAATGCAATTTTTACAGTTCCTCCCCCTTATGTGTACGATTTTATTGGAAGTTGGTACATTAACTTCACCCAAGTACCTCATGTAGTTAATCAATCGTCTACTATTATGTTGAATAATACAATTTTTATAAAAATGATTTTGAAGTACGATCATACTTATGGAAATGTTGGAGGGGAGTATTATCAAATATAGCAGTATGTCATTCTCAACTCCAAACTGCAAATTATATTCATTTATACGCCACGTACATTATTTATATGGGCTTAACTATAATTACAAAAGTTAATCGCTATGCGATAGGTTCATGATTTTTAATTCTTTATAAGCGGTAATGAGATATAGAATATACTACCTTGATTTTTTCCTTCGGATTCCATCCATATATTCCCACCATGTAATTCTACTATTTTCTTAGAGAGATATAATCCTAATCCTGATCCATCAATACTAATATCAAGCCCTTGGCCATATCGCTCGATTTTTCCGAATTGTTTGAAAACTATTTCTTTTTCTTTATCTGTGAACCCGATTCCATTATCTTTTATTGATATAATAACATTCTGGTCTTTAATTTCTGATTTTATAGTTATTTCTCCGGTTGGAGGTGTGTATTTAATCGCATTGCTGAGTAAATTAGTAATAACTTCATACATCTGTTCTTTATTAAATTTGGTAATAATTTTTTTATCAATCTTTACGTGAATTGCATGATTTCTCGATTTGGCAAGACCTCGTAATTCATTTAAACAGAATCTAATAAGGAAAGATAAATCTTCCACAGTTGTTTTTAGGTCAAGTTTACTCGATTCTATTTTGGTAGCTTCAATGAGATTTTTAATTATATCTTCAAGTCTATGGCACCCTCGGTCAACTTCTTCTAGCATTGAAATTATTTCAGTATCAAGAGTTCCAGCATATTGTGTTAAAATAAGGTTTGTAAATCCTTTAATTGATATTAAAGGAGTCTTCAATTCGTGAGAAGCCCTTCTTAAAAATTCTGATTTTAATTCATTTAATTTTTGTAATTCTTTCTCCGCCATTCTTTCTTTAGTAACATCTACTATAGTAGCAAAAGTTGTATATTTCTCCTGAAATTTAAACATTCTAGTATAAACATTTATCCATCTGATTTCTCCCGATTTAGTTATTCCTCTAAATGGCTTACTACTTATCTCAGCACTATTCTCACTACTAATCATTTCCTCTCTTTTCTGAAATTGACTCATAAGAATAGATCGATCTTCCGGGTGAATAAAATTAAACAAATCAACTAACCTCATGTTATTTAGTTCTTCTAACAAAAATCCAAATATGTGGGCTACAGTATTATTTAAATATATGACTTGATTATCTTGAATTATTATAAAACCTACAACCGATTGTTCGGCCATTGTTCTAAATTTTTCTTCGGATTCTTTCAATCTTTGTTCTGCTTCTTTCTTTTCTGTAATATCCCGTATAAAACCACTAAAACCAATCTTACTACCATCTGAATCGTATCTGACATAAATAGAAGTTTCTCCATATAGATTTTCGCCATTTTTATTAATAAGCTCGTATTGAAACTCTGGTCGCTCTACTCCTGTTCTGTAGGCATAATTAAATGCTCTATAAGTTAATTTCTTATTTTCTTCGTTCATAATTTTATCAAAATTCATCCCCATTAATTCATTAGGAGAATATTTTAATAGATTACTAAGAGCACTGTTATAAAAGGTAAAATTACCTTTTAAATCAACTTCATAATAACCTTCTTTAGCATTTTCAATTATAGTCCTAAATTTTTCTTCAGATTCTTTTAATTTTTGTTTAGATTTCAATTGTTCTGTGATATCACTTACCACTGCAATGATCTTCATATTCCCTTCAGTTTCTACAAGACTCCCTTTTATAGATAGGAAAATGTAATATCCTTTTTTATGTAAGACCCGATATTCTATTGAAAATCTCTTTACTGAATTTTGTTCCTTGGAATTCGAGAAATCTCTCATTAGATCCATAGCTTTAGGAAGATCTTCTGGATGAACAAATTTAGATCCATTTACTCCAATTAATTCATCAGGATAATAGCCCAAAATATCATAAACTTGAGGGCTAACATAAGTAAAGTTCCCTTTCAAATCAAATTCTACAATTATATCTAGAATGTTATTAACAATTTGATGGAATCTTTGCTCATAAGAATTAATTTTTGGCATAAATTTTCTTCTCTCTTTACTTAGAAGAAGTTGATTTTTATATATCATACCGTGTTTGTTCATAAATATTTTAGCAAATAGAAAGGATAAGTGATATAGAAAAATAATAGTAAGAAAAGAATAATAAGAAACAATACTATAAGGAAACCAAGTGTTTAAAAGATAATTTCTAAATCGATTTACTTAGATTTTAATTGATTAACTTCACTTACATCAATTATCTCGAACTTTTAGACTTTCATTCCTGTTAGAATCTTCCCTGCCATTTTGATAGTTCCCCATAAGCCTCTTTTCTTTATTATCATTTTCGCATACAATCTCCCGGAACTCTTAGGCGGTGTAATGCTCTTTCCTTTTTTATAGAGTTTCATGGCTTTCATACCACAAGTCGTCACACAATTCCCACATCCAATACACCTATCCAAATTTACAATAGATTTTCCATTCTCAAGCGTGACTGCGCCCATTTGGCATCGTGTTAGACAAGTTTCACACCCATTGCATAGATCTGAATTCGAATGAGCGTAAAAATTTGAGGAATAAAATTCGGCCGGTTTGGGAAATTGTTTAGCCATGGTTAAAACTCCACAGCAGCACCCGCAACAGACACACATGAATGAGGGGTTCTGACTATTTCCAGGTTGTAGTACAAAGCCTTCCTTTTGATATTTGTTTAGAATTTCAAACATTTCCTCTTTAGAAACTTCCTTTCCTAATCCATCCTTAATCCTTCGAGCCGCACTCTCATTGAACATAACACAGCACCTACGAGTGCTGGAAAGCTCGCACTGTTTTTCAAGAACATCATGGTGTTCTCGGCATACACAGTTTATTATTGCGATTTTATCAACTTTATTGGTAATTATATCTCGTATATTATCATAAGTACTTACTGTTTTAAATTCCGGAGAAAGGCTTTTTTCTACTGGTATCGTTCGCATCTGTCCTGGAGTATTTTTTTTGTGGAATTCTTTATAAAACACCCCAAGCGAGTAGTCTTCAGCGAGTTTTGCAAACTCTTTTGTAAATCTCCCTAATTGATATTCATAGATGCCTATAGCCCACTGAGCCAGTCTGTAGCGTCTTCGATTATGTTTTTTATCATAAATCGAGCCTCCTCCCTGAATTGCTCCTTTCCTATTGAGGTTATCTAAAATCTCTTCTAATTTTTCTTTTGATATCGAGATGCCATTTTTTTTAACCCGTTTATATATCTTTTCTAGAGGTTCCGGTAGCGCACTAATGTTGATTGCGATTTCAGCCTCCTCAGGTGTGAAGAGGTTTTTTAAGATTTGAATTTCCAATCCCGATTCATGTGTGGGGAAGCCTATAGGCATACGTTCATCGATTTCTTTATAAAGCTTCCTATATATTCCATCTTCGGTTGTCATATTAGTATACTTTGTTTAGTTTCAAAACATGGATATTTCATTAAAATAGGTGATAATTAAAAAAATCTGTTTTTTAGAGGATAGTAGAATTTCAATATTAACTTTATTTGATTACCAAGTATCCACCGCCAATTTTATTATCTATTTCTGATTACAGAAATAATTTCAACAAAACCACATCATTTCCATCCAAGATATAAAGAAGAAGCAATTCCCCTTTTGCATCTTCATCTTGATAAACAGTTATAATTAGTATCAAATTTTAATTTTTCTTTCCAAATTGATAAAAAAAGAGGATTTAATAGAGCCTATTCTCAGGGAGTCTTAACTTTTATTATTAATTAAGTCTTCCAAGAAAAATAAATCAATTTCAAAAGCTTTAATTTGTAATAAGTTTTTTAATTCTCCTTCTTTCTTAGCAAATAATGCAGGTATCTTATTTTTTGTGGCTAGTACGATTGTAGCACAATCGGGAAGAGCTATTGGATTATCACACTTTAATATACTGACATCTCTAAGGATTTTTTCTAATGAATATATGGAAATAAAACTTGAATCAATGAGATTATCAACCTTATCAAAGGCTCGTTGCCTTCCAATTTTTCTACATAGTATATATCCAGTCTCTATAATTGCTAGACTCGTAGTCATTGGTGTAATGTCATTATTTAACATATTTTTATAAAGATCAGACTCATCCCCAGATAAGAGAAGTTGAATGATGGTACCTCCATCAAAAACAACTTCTTTAAAGGGATACTTCATCTCTTCTCCTCTCTTGGTACAACTCACTTAATACTTCATCAACATTAACATTTTCAATCTTTTTACAAGCATTATAAATTTTTTCTTTGTTTTTCTTCTTCTGGTAATTTTCTATCAAGAATTTTATTGTAGTATCATAACTGATTTTTTCTTTTCTCTTAATTTGCAATTGAGCGGCAACATTGAGAAGATCTTCCTTAGTTTTATCATTTATGGTAATTGTAGTAATTTAATTCACCTCATAGTTTTAACATTATTCATAGAATATATAGAAATAATAGTATTAATGTATTTTTATAAAAATTGGTGAAAGTTGAAAAAAAAAAAAGAAGGTTTAAATTTAATTCATTACTTGAATTTAATTGCTTATTTCCCCATAGCTTCCACAAGTCGTTCTGCTTGTTCCACACTTGTAATTGCACGTAATTTAAAGGACACAAATGGTGAATATTGTTGAAGCGAGATATTAATTGCTAATTCATCACCTTCAATTATGCTGTAGCCTTTGAGTTCCCCGACAAATGCTCCCCAATCTAATGTTAAACCAGATTCAATATCTTTTTTAATGAAACCTAATAATGCTTTCCACCCTGCAGCCCGTTCTTTACGGCTAATAGGCAACCGAGATGCATCTATTTCCCAAAGAATTAAGTATTTTCCCATATATCATCACTTTTTGAATTTTTAAAGTCATATTAGAATTTCTATAAGATGACAATTATGTATAATTAAAGCATTATTTAAAAATTTAGATGATTGCACATTGGAATTTTATTATAATTAATAAAAAAAGTATAATTAAAAAAAGCCCTCGAGTCTTTTCATTAGAATTAGTGCTTTTTTTCGAACAACTCGTTTAGTGGAAATATTTAATAACTCCAAGATAGATCTTCTTTTGTCATGTATGTTAATAAAAAAAATAGGATGCTAAATCAATTATGGATTTATTAGAAAAACCAGACAAGATGGATGAAGAGAAAGTAAACGCAGATTTAGGACGTCTTTTTTGGGGCAAAAATGGCGGAAAATTCTCGTTGCGACGTTTAAAGTTAGGATTTATAAAAAAAAGGTTGAGAGGTAAGAAATAAATTGAGTAGCGATGAACAGTTAGTTGAATATGTTACTGAGATTGAAGAAGAGAAAGTATATGGTTTAGTAAGAAAAATGTTAGAGGAAGGTAGGGATGCCAAATCAATCATAGAACTATTAAGAAAAGGAGTTGATATTATTGGAGAAAGATATAACAAAAAAGAATACTTTTTAACAGAGTTAGTAATGGCCGGGGAAATGTTCCAAAATTCAGCAAAAATCCTAGAACCTGCGTTAAAAAAGGAGAGAAAACCTGGTGAATCATTGGGTACTATTGTAATTGGAACTGTCAAGGGGGATGTTCATGATATTGGAAAAAATATTTTTGTGACCCTTTTAATGTCAGCTGGGTTTGAAGTACATGATCTAGGAGTTGATATCCCGCCCGAAGCTTTTGTAGAAAAAGTTAAAGAAACGAAAGCCAATATAGTAGCTTATTCTGGATTGCTTACCATAGCACTGGAAGGCATGAGAAACACTACAGATGCATTAACAAAAGCGGATTTAAGAGATAAAGTAAAGATTATTATCGGAGGTCTTCCAATAGACGAGATGTGGATGAAAGAAGCGAAAGCAGATGCGTTTACTACTAACGCCTTTAAAGGAGTACAAATAATAAAACAATGGATAAAGGAGGGCGTAGTATGACTGGTATACCTGAAGAAGCTATGACTTCGATAGAAAGAGTCACTGCAGCAATGGAATTAAAAGAAGCTGACAGAGTACCAGTTTGGCCGATGATAGATTACCTTCCAAAGAATTATTACGATATTACAGCTAAGGAAATTATTTTTAATCCTAAAAAATGCCAGAAAGCTTACGAATGGATGTATGAAAAACTGGGGGGTTTTGACATTGCCATGCCGGGTGGTGCTATGTATCCGGTACATATTAATGCATTCCCTATTATCTTTTCGGCTTATTACCTCGATTGGAGATTGCCCGGACGTGACCTACCAGATAACGTCAGTCCTCAACTCGCAGAAAGGAGCCTAAATGATCCTATTTTAAAGGTTGAAGATTACGATAAGTTGATTGAAAAGGGATTTTTTTGGCTTGTCAATTTTAAGAAAGTAGGGATTAGAGATTTAATAAAACTAGATAAAATAGGTGAACAAGTAGCTCAAAATGGTGAGCGATGGTGGGATTATTACAAAGTTCCAACATTCACAGATGCGGCCATGTTTACTCCTTTTGAAATTTTGTCTTATTTTAGAGGATCAACTAACTTCATGAAGGATGTTTATCGATATCCTGAGAAAATTAGGGAAGTTAGTGATCATATGATTGATGGGTTGATTGCTATGGGTAAATTTACGCTTAAGATGAATCGAGGTAGGACTATTCTCTTAGGATGCATAAGATCCAGTGCTGATTTTATCTCTGAGAAGCACTTCGAAGAACTTGTACTTCCTGACATCATAAAAATAGTTAAAGAATTCCTGAAAGAGAATTACATTGTACAACTGCATTTTGACACAGATTGGACTTCAAGGTTGCATTATCTTGCCGAACTGCCAAAAGGGAAAATATATTTACACATGGATGAGCGAACAGACATCGTAAAAGCAAAAGAAATCCTTGGTGATCGAATGTTAATCGAAGGAAACTTTAAACCATCACTTTTCACGTTAGGTAATCCTAATATTATTGAGAAAAGAACTAAGGAGATAATTGACAAGTGTGGTGAGGGTGGAGGACTCTGGGTTGGTTGTGAGCTCCCAGATGATGCTAAACTCGAAAATGTAAAAGCAATGATTGACACGTGTAAAACTTATGGAGCGTATAGAAAGTAGATATACTTAAAATTTTACTTTTTTTTTAGTATTTAATACTTTTTCTAATTATCTATTCCTTCAAAAATTTCGCAATTAGGGAATGTGTAGGAGAACCCATACCAACGGCAAAATAATTGTGGGGGGTATTCCTCGCTATCTAACCACTTAGCAAATGGTACTTTATCAAATGTTCTAATTTTAATTATAAGATTATGTCCCAGAACTTCTTCTTTAATTCCATCCCCTATGACATCTAATGGATAGAAGCGCCGTATATTTTCAATCATAATCCCCAGCCCATTGGTCATTTCAGGGAGTCTATCGTCCGATTTGCCCATGGTCTTGTGGAAGCCTGGGGGGAAATATCCTTTACCATAAAGGAATTTTTTTCCTATCCACCCGAAAATGCGTGATTTCATGCTTTTGAATTTTGATATTGATATTGTTGTATTAGCATCTTCTTCCAATGCTGATTGTACATTCATTATTCTTAGAGGTGACATTTTCAACTTTTTACCTTTAAGTGGTCCATAAACAGCTTCACCCGTCATGTGATTCCAATAAGTATTAGACTCATCATCTATCAATAAAACTGTTCCATCATATAACCCTCCTGCACTAAAATGGTATAATTCTTCATCAATAAGAGGCACTAATACAACTCCGCTATGACAGATGCCACAAAAAGTTGCCACAAATGGTTCTCCTTCTAACTCACCTTGAGCTACATGATGATATGCCATTTGCCTTAATAATAATGCTCGATGAGTATTATTACGTTCAACGATTAAGAGCATAACTTCAGGATTAAGATTAGCTTTAGTAAGTAATATACCTTCTTCTGGAACTCTGAAACGAAAAAACATATCAGGTTGCCCTAAACGAGTTCGATTTACATCAAAATCCATATAATATCACTATTTAATGAATAGATGTCAAAAGGAATTTTATAAAATTATTAACTTTTGTTATTAAAGGGTCAGAAGTTTTCTTCATAAAAAACATCAAAGATCAGTTTGCACTTCACTAGTTGATTTAATCGTCAATTTTAATAGTAATACAATGCTCCCTATTGAGAAAAATATCCCAAGAGGATATGAAATTATTTCTAAAATATATAATGATTGCCGGTATAGGTTTTAAAATCATTTTAGAAGGTCTAGGGATTTTTTCTCTTGTTTTTTAATTGATTTTTAATACTTTACTTCTAAATATACTTGTATAACACTATTTTCAATTTTAAACTCCTTTAGATTTTCCTTATCTTCCTTGATTTGAATAATTTTATCAGCCTGTATCATCTTCTTAATTTTCTCAGCATATTTTTCAAGAGCCTTAATAATCTCTTTATCCTTCGTTTTCAAATATAAGTTGATTCTATTTTTGGTTGATAAATTTTGTTTTTTTCTAAAATTGTTTAAATGTCTAATCAAGTTTCTCGCAATGCCTTCTAGCTTCAATTCTGGGGTAATATTTATGTCCAGTTCTACTAAAAGTTCCGGCTCATCTCCCTCTTCAACTAACACCTTTTTGACATTTATTGCATCTGATATAACATCTAAATACTCCGTATCAAGATTAATTCCTCTTAAAATCACTTTATTTAAAATTTGTCTAACTGGAATTTTAGATTTATTTCTTAATTCTAAGGATCTTTGTACAATTTCCCTTGTAAGCTCCATGTTCTTATGGACTTTGCTATTAATCAATTTTTCATCAAAATGAGGCCAATTCTCCAAATGAATTGATTTTAAGTTTACGAGTCTTCTCTTCTTCAATTTATGGTAAATTTTCTCTGATATAAATGGTGTTAAAGGTGCTAAGAGTTTTGATAAATTATAAAGAATATACGATAGTGTTTTCATTGCTGATAATTTTTCCTTTATAATCTCACTTTTAAAACGATTTCTACTATTTTTAATATACCAAGTAGAGAGATCCTCGATGAAGTTGAAGAATAATCTACTTACCTCTGCGGTGTTATAATCGTCCATTAGTAGCGTAATATCCTGAATGAGTTTATTCAATGAACTGACAATCCATCGATCCAAGATGTTATCTGAATTGGCTATATCCATAGTAAGGTTATCAATATCGATTAACGAGTAGAATTTTAGAACATTTGTTAACAGTAGATTAAATCTTCGGTAAACTTGTTTTACAATCTCCTCTTTAAAATTTAAATCTTTTGCTCTCATTAGTTGAGATGACATTAAATAAATCCTGAGGGCGTCAGCTCCATACTTTTCAATTATTAGGTTTGGATCGGGGAAATTTCTTTTTGATTTAGACATTTTAGTTCCATCTTCAGCGAGAATATTACCATTTACAACAACATTCTTAAAGGGAATTGTATCGAATAATAAAACGGATATCACGTGCATGTAATAAAACCACGCCCTTACCTGACCAATATATTCAGACACAAAATCACTGGGAAAATTATGTTTAAACCATTCTACATTTTCAAAAGGATAATGTTTTGCAGCATATGGCATCGATCCTGATTCTAGCCAACAATCAAAAACTTCAGGGATACGATTCATTATTTTACCACATTTAGAACATGTAAGATGGATTTTATCAACTATATGTCTATGAAGATCTAAGTCTTCAGGAATATCTTCAACCGCCTTCTCTTGTAATTCTTTTACTGAACCAATTACCTTCATCTCTTTGCATTCTACACATTCCCAAATCGGCATTGCAGTTGCCCAAAATCTATTTCTGGAAATACACCAATCAGGAGCCGAATTTATAATATTTTGATAGCTTCTTGAAATTTCTTTGGGATACCATTTGATACTATTATTTGTTTCCAAAAGTTTTGGTTTTATTTGTTGAATATTAATAAACCATGCATCTAACGCATTATATATTAATGGTGTATCACATCTATAACAAAAGGGATATGAATGTGTGTAAACCTCTACATTAAATAAAAGTTCTCGCTGTTTCAAGTCCTCCAAAACCTTTTTATCTACATCTTTAAACCACAATCCAACCCATTCTTCCGGTCCTTCTGCCAGATTACCATGTTCGTCTATATGTTGAATAATGGGTAGATCATACTTCTTAATCATTTCATAATCAAATTCTCCATATACAGCCATGTGAATAATTCCAGTCCCCTCATCAGATAACACTTCATCACCACCATCAATTATAAAATGTCCTTTTTTGGAACCGCCTGTAGACATTCGATATAAGGGTTCATATTCTTTATTTAACAGATCTTCTCCTCTAAATTCAACTACTAGTTTGTAATCTTCTTTGATTAGATCCAGTTGACTCTTAATCAATATTAAATATTCGTTATTTACTTTTATTTTAACATATTCCCGATTACTATTTACTGCCAAGGCTACATTTCCGATTAAAGTCCAAGGCGTAGTAGTCCATGCGAGGAAAAAGGTTTTTAATTCTTTTTTCAATTTGAATTTCGCTGTTATAGACGGCTCACTAACATCCTTATAGCTATTATCCATCGAAATCTCAAAGTTTGAAAGTGGAGTTTCACAATGAGGACAATAATACAATACTTTTTTACCCTTATATACGAACCCCTCATTGTATATTTTCTTAAAAATATACCACACTGTTTCCATATACCCATTATCCATGGTTTTATACGAATTATCAAATTCTATCCATTTACCCATACGGTCAACAGTTTTTTTCCATTCATTTGCATACCAAAGTACTTTTGATCTACAAAATTCATTGAATTTAGATATTCCCATTTCGTAAATTTCATTCTTCTTCTTTAAGTTAAGTTCTTTTTCACAAATACTTTCAATTGGCAACCCATGGCAATCCCATCCCCATTTTCTCTCACAACGGTACCCCTTCATTGTCCAATATCTTGGAAATACGTCTTTAGTTACAAGACTTAATATATGACCATAGTGGGGCAATCCCGTTGCAAAAGGGGGTCCATCATAAAAAATAAATGGATTATCCATGGCTCTTTGTTCAATACTTTTTTCAAAAATCTTATTGTCTTTCCAAAATTGAATAATTTCTTCCTCTTTTAGTTCTTTTTTTTTATTTGAAATTCTTACCACACAATTGAGTTTTTTTTTTACTATCCATTTAATTTATTTAAAAATCTTAAAATTTTATTTTATTAACGATTATGAGCTTACACTATATTTCATTGTTGTCTAATTTATGAAGCAGGATGTGGCACAAGAATTTAGAAGGATCGCTTCATAAATAAATGAATTTAGATAATAATAATTGCGGATATGACTTGAATCAAATTTTTTACTAAACCTGAAAATATAGTATATATGTAAATAATCTCCACATCCACGTTATAATTTTATTAAGGTAAAAGAATGTTAAAAATTTAACGGTAAATCATCACTTAGTCATTCAAGAAGATATTATTATGAGCTATTTTTCTTTTATCTCTCCCAGTGAGGATGTGAATATGCTTAACATTAATTATCATGTTTTCATCAATATTATCTACATCGATATTTTGGTAAACGGATTATGATGAGGACTTCCTTTAGTAATATGCATTACTTCTTGGTTCAAATCCATCAAAATTGTGCATACAGTGCCAACTTCTTCCATTACTGTACCAGGGATATATTTTCTACATATTGGTAATTCAGAATCACTATCATCCAATAATATACTTTTCATAAGCTCTAATGACTGGGTTTGGTGACTTTTTGCCAAATTGCTTGCGATTTTGTATCGATTAAATGAGCTAAGTAATAATTCTGGTTTTGAATTTAGTTTTTCATTCTTCAAAAAATGATTAGTATGAACAAAATGATTATTTTCAGTATCTAAAAGATAGACTTCACTACCCCCAAATTCAATATCCTGGTATTTTCCGTTCTTATCACCGATTAATATATTCCCAGATCGACCTTTACCCACATTCTTAGCTAAATCTTTGGCTTCTTCAATAGATTTACTATCTAGCATGGCCCGAAGAATAATATGTATTGGCAATCCGTTTAATTCTTCGCGTATATGAAGAAAATTTAAACAAACCCCCAAACCTGAATTATTAAAACCAATTTTACCAATCATCCCCGGTTCGGTTACTTGAATTATTTTGTGACCATCTGGTTTGGTTAATCTCATAATAAAGGCTAAATCTTCAAAATCTGCAGCCCAATCCCAGTTTTGACCTAGAACCCGTGGATTTTTGAAGTATAATGCAGTGCACTCAGTGCTCCCATTCTCCATATTTGACATAATTTCACTTCTTGAATTAATTGCATAAATCCATAGAGGATCTACATCCGCTGCTTCTGCAATTGATTCAATTTCAACTAAATATTCTGAATTGTAAGCATGAATTATATTTTTAAAATTTCTAGCTGAATTTAAAATATATTTTCTATTACTCTCCCGACCATCTTCATCTAATTTCTTGGTTACATCACAATAAAATTCAATTACACGGTTTATTCTGCTTTTCAATAATTTTCCATGTTGTGTCCCTATTTCTTCAGGACTCCCAGTTACATCTACTACTGGAAATTTTTCTTCCATATCCATTGCAATGATTGACGATTAATTAAATTAATTGCGCGAATAAATTAACGATAAAGAATTTAGTTTAGTATTATAGCTTATTCGTTAAATATTATTTCCCGATAATCTCTTAATTGAAAAAGTAATTTTTAAATCTTGTTGAAGACCTCTTCCAGCAAGGAATCAAACTTCTTATCTCCTCTGGGATATACCGGTATTAAGTTTTTATCGTTAAATTCGTGATATTCTGAGTTAAGTTCCATTCTAAAAAATGAAAAAGATATTTCCTTTTAAAAATTTAAGTATACAGATATTAAGAATGTCCAATTATTGCATGTGGTTTATAAGGTTCTTCTAAAGACTTAATTTCTTCATTTGAAAGTTTTATATCTAAAGCCTCAACCGCTTGTTCAACATGGTTTACTTTTGTGGTTCCTAATATCAGAGATGAGACAAAATCTTTGGAAAACATCCATGCAAGAGCAATTTGAGCAGGAGAAACACCTTTATTCTTTGCAAGCTCCTCAACGGCCTCTAAAACATCAAAATCTGCGGGATGGAAATATCTTTTCTTCAAATTCGGATCTGATCTTACTCGAGGAGAATCAGGTTCCTTTGTACGGGAATATCTTCCACTGAGAAATCCTCGTGCTAATGGTGACCAAGGGATCACACCTATTCCCTGATCTTTACACAATGGCATCATTTCTCTTTCTTCTTCTCTGTATATAAGATTATAATGGTTCTGCATAGTTCTGAATGGTTCTAGTCCATATTTTTCAGCAACCCATAAACTTTTAGTAAATTGCCACGCAAACATGGAACTTGCGCCTATATGGAGCACTTTTCCTTCATTAATTAAATGATTTAAACTTCTTAGAATTTCTTCAATAGGTATCGGATCTAGACGATGTATCTGATATAAATCAACGTAATCCATATTAAGCCTTTTTAAGGATTCTCTTATCTCTCTTCGTATTATTTTTCGTGATAAACCTATTTGATTTGGTTTTGTTCGAGTTCTTACTCCTGATGATGAAAAAAAAACTTTTGTTGCAATAATAACATCATCCCTTGAATCTTTAAGTAACTCACCAGTAATTTCTTCTGAGCGACCCACACTATATATGTT
>SDBU01004088.1_pt1 | contig 18154 bp, 15 predicted proteins | sample 2277071 | NCBI WGS metagenome assembly SDBU01 (sample SAMN10397929, study PRJNA504765) | marine sediment metagenome | isolation source: marine sediment core GS08_GC12, 126 cmbsf | place: Arctic Ocean: Gakkel Ridge, Loki's castle | collected 2008 | reverse complement strand
CACAGAAGTACTGGGAATAATATTTCCTTCTTCGTCTATCGCGATTGCTTCAATTATTGCTAAATCAATTTCGCCAAAAAAACCGTAGCGAACCTGCTGAGCAAAATGACTAAGATGAATATCAGCATAAGCAATTCCCCCATTATTAATACTATCTCTAAGTAATTTATTCGTCTGATAGGGATACCTTCGAGCAATTATGCCTGCTTCTGTTAGGGCTCCATCTAGTTCCTCACCTACTGAGGCACCAGTCAACAAAGTGATCTGAAGTTTTTCTTTGCTCTTTTCAACCCTTTTAGCCAAAGCTAAAGGAACAGCTTTAGGATATCCTGCTGGAGTAAAACCACTGGTAGCCACTATCATCCCATCCTTTACCAGCTCTGCTGCCTGATCAGCAGTCATCAGCTTTTGTCGCAGTTTGATTTTTCTTATCCTTTGTGTTATTTTCATTTTTATTCGAATCTCCTAATACATATTACTTCCTAGTTTAAAATATTTATTTTCTATAACATACCCTCTGCGTGTCGGGCAGCATGACAGCAGACGTTTATGGCAACCGGCATACCGGCTATATGGGTAGGCGGGTAATCTATATTTACAGCTAAGGAAGTGGTTCTACCCCCTAGCCCTGCTGGTCCAATGCCTAAGTTATTTATCTTCTCCAAGGCTTCCTTTTCCATAGCGACATATTTCTCGCTTTGTTAAACACCTTACTATATTTTTTATATTTTCTATTTCCTCTTTAAAACCTTTTCTACTTTTTTTGCAATATCATTTGCAGTAAGTTCAAATCTTTCTTTTAGGTAATCAACTGATCCCACTTCTCCAAAAAGATCCTTCACGCCGATTCTTTCCATTGGAGTAGGAATATTTTCAGCTAAAATTTCAGCAACGGCCGAACCAAGCCCATTGATGATATTATGATTTTCTGCAGTAACAATAGCGCCTGTTTCTTTAGCAGATTCTATTATCTCTTCCTTATCAATAGGCTTTAAGGTAAACATGTCTAATAATCTCACAGATATTCCCTTTTCTTCAAGCATATATGCAGCATTTAAGGCTTCGGCAACCATAATACCATTGGCAATAATAGTAACATCTTTGCCATCTTTAAGCTTGACTGCCTTTCCAATTTTAAAAGTTGAACTTTTTTCATAGATTTTAATAGCATTTTTTCTGAGTAGTCTTACGTAAAACATCCCATAAAGTCCAGCCAACTGTTTAATGATATCGGTTAACATGACTGAATCTGTTGGTTCTAGCACGGTCATCTCAGGAATATTCCTCATAATCCCCATATCCTCAAAGGGCATATGCGTACCACCGTTATAGGCAGCAGTAACTCCGGGATCGCTTCCGGTTATTCTTATATTTGATTTTGTATACGCACCCGATAAAAATACCTGATCATAACATCTTCTCGTGGCAAACGGACCAAAGGTATGGGCAAATGGTACTTTCCCGGTAGCAGATAAACCTGCCGCAACACCCATCATATTTGCTTCCTGAACACCACAATTAAAAGTCCTCTCGGGAAATTCCTTTAAAAAGGGGATCATGCCCATTGAACTCATTAAATCTGCATCCAGGGCTACTATTTGTTCATTTCCTCTAGCAAGTTCAATCAGGGTCTGGCAATAAACATTTCTCATCTCTATATCTTCTTTGACACTATTCTTTGCTAACAATATCGTCATTTTTTTACCACCTAAATTCTTTATTTGCTTCAAATAATTAGACTTGATATTCTTTTAATCTATTTTCTAACTCAATAATACATTTTTCTGCTGCCTCGTGTTCGGCTATAGAAAATATCATATGGTGGTTAGCCATCGTCTCTTCAACAAATTTTATCCCTTGTCCCTTTATGGTATCTAAGATAATAACCGAAGGTTGTTCTTTTATTTCTTTGGCCTTTTCAATTGCTTCATATATTTTTGCTACATCCGCGCCGTTTACATCCTGAGTATGCCATCCGAAAGAAGAAAATTTTTCACTTATATCTCCTAGATCATTTATATCTTTGGTATATCCGTCTAATTGTTTTTTGTTGACATCAATAAAAGTTATTAAATGATCAAGCTTATGATGATGAGCAAACAAGGCGCCTTCCCAAACCTGACCCTCATCACATTCTCCATCACCCAGGATTAGATAAGTATAGCTATTCCTTCTATCTAAACGGTTACCTAAGGCAATCCCAATAGCTGTAGACATTCCATGGCCCAATGAACCTGTTGTCATATCAATCCCTATCGTTTTGTTTCGGTCACAATGACTGGGAAGGTTTGTTTTTGGTTTGTTTAAGGTCATTAATTCTTCAATGGGGAAATATCCTTTTAATGCTAAGGCAGTGTATACTGCTGGTCCTGCATGCCCTTTGGAAACAACAAGCCAATCTCTATCTTTCCATTTGGGTTCTTTTGGATTAATTTTCATTACTTTACCATATAACACAGCAAGTGTTTCTACAATTGACATTGCCCCGCCAATATGGCCAAAACCCAGGTTTTTAATTTCCTTTAAAGTTTCCAAACGAATTTCGGTAGCAAATTTTTCTAATTGATTTACTTCTTTTTGACACAGCATTTTATAAGCTCTCCCTACTATTATTTCTTGATAACTTCCTCATATACTTTTCAATATTTTATAGTAATGATAGTTTTAATCGAAAATATTTTACCAACCCCGCCTGCGGTACACACCTGTACTAATTATATTCGTGTTACCCCAGTCTCCTTTGTAGCCTGATCTGCTGCCTCTGACTTTGCTTCAATTGCTTTGGGAGCAAAAAAGACCTTAAGCAGCCTCTGGGCCAATATCTCCTAATCCTAAGGTGACTGTACCATCAAATTATAACCCCTGCCCTATTCCCTTTGGCAGTATATCTATACATTTGAGAGACATCTCGATGGATCTTTCTACAGGGTTCGGCTATCCCAAAGTCTAATTCTTCAATAATAATTTCCGTATATTTTCGATTCCTTTTTTTGCTGCCGTATCCGGGTCAGGCAAAGGAAACGCTTCTAAAGATAAGAACCCTTGATAATTCACTTCTCTCAATGCAGAAATCACTTCCTGAAAATCTAGATGGCCGTATCCCGGTACCCAACGATTACTATCGGCAATGTGAACATAGCCAATTAAATTTTTCGCTTCAATTATGCTGTTTCGAAAAGAAGGATCTTCTATATTCATATGGAAAGTATCTATATGCAACAAAGCATTGTCTTTTTTAATTTTTTTTAGAAAATCAATTCCTTCTGAAATAGTATTTAACCAATTTACCTCGTATCTATTAATCAATTCAATTAAAATAGTGACTCCGTATTTCTGGGCAAAATCTGCACATTCCTGGCAAGCTTCTATTGCCCATTCAATAGACTGGTTTTTTTGGGAACCATCTGGTAGATTTCCTCGAATTAAACCAATGATAACGGAAGAATTAAATTGTGAAGCAAGATCAATGTGTTCTTTTATTCTGCGTATTGCCGCTTCTCTAATTGCTTTATCGGAATCGATAAAAGTTAGACCTTCGCTCGGAACTACCTGACCAGTTCCCAAAGCAGTTAATGTCATCTTTTGTTCTTTTAAGACCTCTTTTAATTCATTCCTTTTGATTATTTTCGGATCTCTTAAGGAAATTTCTACACCTTCATAGCCGATTTTGCTTAACTTTTCGATGCTTTCCAGAATATCTCCCCTATATATGATTGGTCCAAATTTAGCATTGCCAGTTGTAATCGCCGCTCCAATTTTCATTATATCTTCTCCTTTATTTTTCATAGAATGTTGCGTAATTGATTTGAATTATCTAGTTTTTCAATTATTAATTCATCAATATATTTTTGGATCTTACTTCTTTAGATGTTTTTACCTGATGTATTCTTCTAAATCTAGTTTTTTAAGCGTTTCTTTGGTTGGTATTCCAAACTCATCCCATCCTCTTATTAGGTAATAATCATGAAGCATTTTATTTAAATGTGGAAGATTTTCTCCTGCACCTCCACCTCGAGGATGATTTAATATTCGAGGAGGGAGGGTGTCATCTTTACGGCTAATTCCTTCCCGGACATTATATAATCTTTTTAAATTAAATATCCTTTCTCCTGCTTCTAGAAAATCTTCTTTAGAAAAATTCCATCCGGTAACTAAATTTAATGCTTTTGTTAATGGTTCTACTGTCATTCCACCAAAAATAATAAACTTACAGCAGTGTAAAGAATCAAGCATACTCATAAGATGTTGAAAGTCGACTACAAACTTTGCTTTTCCGTTAGTTTCAAAGAGAGCAATGGTTTCCTTATAGCCTAAATCAGGCATAGAAGCTCCGTCTTCAAAGTCATGAGTAAACGCCTGAAGATGACAAGCGCCTCTATTGGAAGTAGCGTAACCTAAAGCTAAGCTAACTTTACCCCTGGGATCATGGGCAGGAAAATCCAAACCTTTTACATGTACTGCAAATTCACAACTATTTCCTCCAATTTCCCTGGATGCCTTAACTAATCCTTCCCCTAGCAGCTTTCCTAAATCTTGTCTATTTACAATCTTCTTTATCATCTCTAACAGAGCATCCCCATTTCCCCATTCCATCTTTAAACCACCAGTATCTTCTTTGGTTATCAGGCCTCTCTCGTAAGCTTCCATACAAAATGAAATAGCTGAGCCAGTGGAAATTGTATCTAACCCATAACGATTACATAATTCATTAGCTTTACAAATAATTTCAATATTATCTACCAAACAATTTGATCCTAACATACCAATGGTTTCATATTCTGGTCCCGCACCTTCTTCAATCTTATATTTTCCCGCAGTCACCTCCACTGTTCTGCCACAACCAACAATACATCTACCACAACGATAACTCTTCTTTAGCACAGTTTTTGCCATATATTGTCCAGATATTTTTTTTGCTCCTTCCCAACTTCCTAGATACCAGTTTTTAATTGGTAAATCCCCTACTGATTCACAATATTCCACTCCATTTGAAGTGCCATATCTTCTTAAAACTTCGGTTTGGTCGGTCATGTAAGGGACTATGTTTTTAATAAACTGGTTGAATTCTTGTTCGTGAGCAATTTTAACTTCTTTAGTGCCTAATACCCCAATAGCTTTAAGATTTTTAGAACCCATTACTGCTCCAACTCCAGCTCTACCTGCAGCACGTCCATGTTTGCCTTCATTAATAATACAAGCAAATTTAACTAAATTTTCCCCTGCTTTGCCAATACACACTACATGTGAATTCGGACCCATTTCCTCCTTTATTGAAGTGTCGGTTGCAAAAGTATCCTTGCCCCATAAATCAGAAGCATCTTCCATGTTAATTTCTTCATCCTTTATAGTAATATAGACCGGTTTTTTTGCCTTTCCTTTAATGACAATTCCATCAAATCCACATTTTTTTAATCCTTCGCCCCATCTACCTCCACAATCAGATTCTGTATAGATGCCGGTTAAAGGAGATTTTGTTATTACTTCAAAACGATCAGAAGAGAAAGTTTTCGTTCCAGTCAAGGGTCCGGTCATAAAAATCAAAACATTTTCAGAGCTCAAGGGATCTGTTTTATGATCGGTATAATCATACAATAATTTTGCACCTAACCCACTTCCGCCAATAAATTTCTTAACTTCTTTTTCTTCTAATGCTATCAAGTTAATTTCTTCGGTATTTAAATTTATTTCTGCAATTTTCATAAAGTAGCCGGGTAACATTTTCTTCCTCCTTTTAATAATTTTGTTGATGTCAAAAATAATTTATTAAGAAAACTCTTTTAACCTCCCCCAATTTGAGGAAATATTTTAATAATATCATTATTTTTTACTATACAATCTAAAGTGGTGGCATTATTGTTTATGAGCACCAGGCTTATTCTATTGATTGGTATTCCTATTTTTTTTGCAACATCAATTACTGTTTGATTTGAACTCAGGTGCAACGATGCTCCCTTTTTGTGGTTATAATCTTTGATATATTTATCTAAACCACCAAATAATTTTAAAGTTATGTTTAAATTACTCATTTTAATTTTCAAGGTCTACTCCCAGTTAATGAAATTCTTCTAAATATTTATTTTACATATGCTATAAGAATATTTTTTATACTTTGTTACCCAAAACAGATGAAAAAACATCTTTTTCTCTTACGTTGGGATAAGAAAATTCCCCGCTCACTCTACCTTTATGCAAAACGAGCACGCTATCACAAATTCTACATATTTCCGGAATTTCGGAAGAGATTAAAATTATCCCAACACCCTCATCAGCAAGTCTTCTAATAATATTATGAATTTTGGGTTTCGCTCCAACATCTATGCCCCGAGTAGGTTCATCAAAAATAATAACTTGCATATCTTTAATAAGCCATTTACCAACAACCACTTTCTGTTGATTTCCTCCGCTTAGCCCTGAGACGATTTGTTCAATGCTTGAAGTTTTAATATCAAGTTGTGATATGATATTATTACATTTTTTATATACATTCTTTTTTACTAAAACACCAAAGTTGCTTAATAAATCCAAAGAACAAATTGAAAGGTTCTCACTCAACGGGCGATTCGTTAATAATCCCTGCCTTTGCCTGTCTTCAGGGACTAATCCAATCCCTAATTTTAGGGCATCAGCTGAAGATTTTGGCTTAATGAGACGATCATTCAGGAAGATCTCACCTTTTTCAAATGGATCTATCCCAAATAAAATTCTTGCCAATTCTGTTTTACCCGCTCCCATAAGACCGGTTATTCCTAATATTTCACCTCTATACAATGAGAAAGAAATATCTTTAAAATTTTGCCCAACCGGTAATTTTCTGTATAAGTTTTTTACTTCTACTATCTTTTCGCTAAAATTTACCTTTGTACTTTTCTGTTCTTCCTCTTTTAAAGAATCCCCTACCATCATCCTGGCTATCTTTGGTATGGTTGCTTCCTCTGTTTTGAGGGTATCGATCGTTTTACCGTCACGTAAAATAGTTATCTTATCCGAAATTTCCATCAGTTCTTCGAGTCGATGAGATATATAAATGATTGTTTTTCCTGCTGTTTTAAGTTCTCTAATGATATTAAATAATTTTTCAACTTCCTTGCTAGACAAAGCTGAGGTTGGTTCATCCATGACAATTATTTCTGCCTTAGATTCCAGAGCACGGGCTATTTCAATAATCTGTTGTTCGCTTGTATTCAGGCTGAAAATAAATGACATGGGATTAATGTTAGTTCCCATCTCTTCTAACCGGACTTTAGCTAATTTCTTCATTTTACTTAGGTCATATTTTATTTTCCACCTGTCAGACGTTGGTTCGTGTCCCAAAAATATATTTTCGCAAACCCTCATATTAGGAGCAAGACTAAGTTCTTGATAAATGACCGCTATTCCGGCACGTAAAGCGGACAATGGATTTTTAAAATCAACTTCTTCACCTTTAAGAAATATTTGACCTGAATCTTTAATTTCTGCTCCTGCCAATATCTTGATAAGGGTTGATTTGCCGGCCCCATTTTCTCCGATTAAACCATGTACTTCTCCTTTATCAACAGTTATATTTGCTTGGTCAAGTGCTTGCGTTCCATAAAAAGCTTTGGATATCTCTTCCATTTTTAAAAGAGGTATATTGTTTAAATCCATATTTAGTTCCTCCGCTTAAAATTAATTGTAAAAATTTATAATAGTTAACTTAAGCTGACATTAAGTTTTTGCTTTTGTTTTTGTTTTAGGCGAATTTTTTGTGTATTCAAGAGATAAGCTAAAATTATTATCAGTCCTCGCGCATGGTACTGAAAGTAAGGAGAGACTTCAAACATATTCAAAATGTTGGGCAAAATACCTAAAATAATAATTCCGGGAAGTACTTTTGAAACACTTCCTACTCCCCCTGAGAAGAGAGTGCCCCCTATAATAACTGCAGCAATAGCGTCTAATTCATATAAATTACCCATCTTTGAATCTGCGGCTCCTAACCGTGCTGTCAAAATTAAACCAGCTAAAGCAGATGTAATCCCCATGACCACAAAAATCCATATTTTTATATTGTCGGTTTTTATACCTGAAAATATGGCGGCTTCTTTATTACTACCGATCGCATAAATCTTCGCTCCAAAACTGGTAGAGGACAATAAAAAGTGAAATATTATGGTAACGACTACGAATATAATAACAGGATTAGGGATACCTAAAAGGCTTCCTTGACCTACGACCCTAAATGAATTGTGTAAACCGGTTATTGCCGGTTCGCCTTTAGAAAAAATCATCGCATATCCACGTAATACAATCATTACCGCTAAAGAAATTATAAAAGATGGTAGATTTCTTTTAACCACTAATACTCCCATAAAAAGTCCTATCAATGCACCAGCGCCAAGACTAATTAACATTGAATAGAATAAGTTCAGGCCTGCATTTTGCGCAGCAGCAGTAAAAAGACCTGTAATACATAAAACAGCACCAACAGAAAGATCAATTTCGCCACTTAATATTACCAATAACATACCCAAGGAAAGAATTCCTTTAATCGAAAGTTGTCTGGCAACGTTTAACAGATTATTCATTGTAAAAAAACTTGGATTAACTAAACTAATTAAAATTATTATAAAAAATAAGGCCATCCATAATCCAGGAATACGACTTATCTTCCCCAAATATGGTTTAAATCCATTTTGTTTTTTTTGCATTAAAGCCTCCTCGGTTAATTTGCGTATTATCTTTTGGTATTCTTTTTAGATATTTGAGTTAGCAGGGCTCCGATGATAATTAATCCTCGAGCAACATACTGATAATCGGAGGGAACTCCTAATAAATTTAATCCATTATTTATAATGGTAAACATGGTCACTCCCAATAAAGTCCCCCATACATTGCCAATGCCTCCGGTTAATAATGTGCCACCAACAACTGCAGAAGCAATGGCATTTAATTCTTGGCCGCTTCCCATATAAACGGTAGCTGTATTGGTTCTGGCTGTTAATATCATAGCGCCAAAAGAAGCCAGGAATCCCATGACCATAAATACAAAAATTTTTACCTTCCCCACATTGATTCCACTTAACCTGGCAGCATTGATGTTTCCTCCGACCGCGTATATATAACTACCAATTTTTAGCTTAAATAAAAAACTACTTAAAATTAGAATGGCCATAAATATAAAAAAGGGAACAGGAATTCCTCTTATTAAGCCTGTACCAAGTTTACGAAATCCATCCGGGAGGCCATAAATCGGAGAACCATGACAATATAACATGGCAGTTCCCGACACTATAAGCATAGTTGCCAATGTAGCAGCAAAAGAAGGTATTTTCCCTTTAACTACCAACAAACCATTAATCGCTCCAATAACAATTCCAGACAACAAACAGGCAACTATTCCCAAAAATATTCCATATTCCTTCGTAACTCCCACTAAAAGCAATCCGGAGAAGGAAATAGTCGAACTAATTGATAAATCAATTTCACCCGTGAGTATTACTAAGGTCATGCCAACTGCAAAAATACCTGAAATGGCTACATTTCGGCTAATATGCATAAAATTTCTCCATGATAGGAAATGAGGTGAATAAGAAGATAAAAGAATAATTAAAATCATAAGACCTATTAATAAACTTGCCTGCCGTTCAATGCCTCTGCTCCATAAAAAGTTATATACATCATCAAGTTTTCTTTTTAAAGCTAAACTTTCTATTTTCATTTTTACTCACCCACCTTGCTTAATTTTTCTTTTCTATTTTTCAAAACTTAATCTTTATGCTTCTAATTAACAACCGATTATTCTAAGCATGTATTCTTATTGATAGACCCAAAGGGAATTAACCTCCAATTTGCACTTTAAACCCAAATTGTGTCAAAACTTCTTTTAGATCGAATAATTCTTTTTCCGGTAGAAGTTTTCTTTTTATCTTTTTTGCTTTACCCAAGCTTGTTACCTTTGAATTCCCCAGCCTATGATAAGGGAGTAGATGTATTTCTTTAAACCCATTAACTTCCAATAGAAATTGGCCTATGAACCTCATATCTTCTTCGGTTGCATTAAATCCTGGGATAACCGGAATTCGAACGATTACAGAGGCGCTATTTTCAATCAATTTCTTAAAATTATTAATGATTAATTTGTTTGAAACACCTGTACCATGTATGTGCTTTAAATCATCTACATGCTTTATATCATATAAAAATAAATCTGTCCATTTCGCTAGTCTTATTAAAATTTCATCACTGTAATATCCGGAAGTCTCTATAGATGTATGTATTCCCATTGAATATACTGATTTAAGAATTGCTTCAGAAAAATCAGGTTGATTTCCCGGTTCTCCTCCAGATAGTGTAATACCGCCGCCTGATTTACGGAAAAATAATATATCCTTTTCTATTTCCTGCAATACTTCTTCTACTGACATATATCTACCGACCAAAGTTAAAGCTCCGGATGGACAAATTTTTATACATTCTCCGCATTGATCACATTTATTACGATTAATATTAATGAACTGGCTTTCTTTACCTGAAGTTAAGGCGTTGATTTTACATACAGAAATGCATTTTTTACATAGCGTACATATTTCGCTATTATACATAATTTCTATATCTGTTTGATTGGACTCAGGGTTAGAACACCACTCGCATTTTAAAGGACAACCTTTGAGAAAAACTGCTGTTCTAATTCCCGGTCCATCATGGATCGAATATTTTTGTATGTTGAAAACAATACCCTTTATTGATTTTTTAAAAGAATACACAAATACCCCCCAAAAATATTAATTGCATTACACCATTCTTCTCTCCCTTTAAAACTTTATCTCCATCACTCTTTCTATCGAATTGATGGCGAAGATATTATTAGTTTTGTTAACTTATATTTAACAAGGAAAGTTCGGTCCTTCCAATGATATCATTTTGTACTTCCTTATCTAATTGCACAAAGAAAGCACTATATCCGGCTACTCTTACTACAAGACTTCGATATTGTTCCGGATTCTTTTGCGCACTTCTTAAAGTTGCAGTATCTATTATATTAAACTGGACATGGTTACCTTTCAACTCAAAGAAAGTCCTTATTAAATCAGCCCACTTATGGAGATCTCTTTCTGTCTCGACTGAAGACGGAAGGAATTTCAGATTAAGCAAGGTCCCGTTAGAAGCAAGAATATGATCAATTTTTGCCACAGATTTAATGATAGCAGTAGGCCCATTCTTATCACTCCCATGTGTGGGCGATAAACCATCTGCTAAAGGAGCTCCAGATTTTTTACCGCTAGGTAGCGCAGCTACCGAATGTCCCATAGGAACATGTGCGGAAACCGGATAAAGGCCTGGATGGAATTTCCCTCCACGTGGATTATGATATTTTTCAACTTCTTTACAATAAATTCTAGCTACTTCCCGTGCAATTAAGTCAACTCTATTATCATCATTACCGTATCGGGGAACCTGTTCAAACAAGCTTTTTCTGAAAGCTTCATGCTTCTCAAAATTCTCTTTAACAATTTTTAATAATTCTCCCATGGTCATCTGATTTTGTTCAAAAACTAAAGTCTGAATTACCGATAGTGAATCTGCTACATCTGAGACACCTACTCCCTGAACACCGGTAAAGCTGTACCGGGCACCACCCGCGCTCGCTTCAACGCCTTTTTCAAGACAATCACTAACCAGTATTGAAGCATAGGGTACCGGGCATAAATTTCGGTGGCAAATATCAATAACATTTAAAATCTCAACCATTTTTTTAATAAAATATGCCACTTGTTGTTTGTATGCTAAAATAACATCTTCCAGATTTTTAAAATCTTCCGGATTCCCGGTTGAAGGACCAATTTTTTCTCCGCTTAACATACATACGCCATTACTTAATGCTAATTCAAGACACTTGCCTAAATTAAACATCGAACCATTTGACCAACCATAATAACTGCCCTGAGCGCCTGGCTCTACACAACCAACAAAACCATAGTCCCGAGCATCTTCAAGGGATACTCCGCGATTTAACATAGACGGAATTGAAGATTCATCATTCGCAAATTGTGGTTTTCCCCTTCCCATACGTACAACCTCTAAAGTTTTTATTAAAAATTCCTCGGGTGTATCTTTATGGAGTCTAACTGTTATATTCGGGTGGGCCAACCCTATCCTCTTTTCAGCATCTAAAAACATATATGATAATTCATTTGTTGCATCTTTTCCGTCCCTGGTTACACCTCCAATACTATTATTAAGCTCGGTTGTATAACCAGCGAAATAGCGAGCACAATCATCATCGTAGAGCCTCTTTATTTCTTCTATTTTTATCCAATACGCATCTATTATTTCTTGTAAGCGGTCCTTGTTAAACTTAGAAGATTCTTTTTCTTTTAGATAATACGGCCAGAGAAGTTGATCAATTCTACCGGGTGAAACCCCTAACCCATTGGATTCAATTTGAATAACAACTTGTTGGAACCAAATAGATTGAAGCGCTTCATGGAAATTCCTCGCAGAATAACGGGGAACCCGATTGCATATTTTGCTAATTTCCTTTAAGTCTTTGGCTTTTTCCTTATTTTCTTCTTTTTCAGACATTTTTGCTGCTAATTCACTAAATCTTTCAGCAAACCGGCAAATCCCTTTTGAAACAATTTGTACTGCTTTGTAAAAATTAATCTTATCAATATCCTCAGGATTAGAATATTCAAGATTTTTTAATTTTTCTGAAACATCGTCAATGATCCCCTGAAAGCCTATTGAGAGTATTTTCCTATATTCCGGCACAAAATGACCGATTCCGCCTCTTAGATGAATCTCAGGATTAATGATTTTTGCTTCTCGGTTTACTAAATTTCTCGCTTCCTCGGAAAGTTGGGATATTACATGTTCTTCAAGAACTTTTCCCTGCCAGTAACTTAATAATTCTTGGATTTCTTTTTTTGCAGCTTTGGAAACCAAAAAAGGATCTTGTGCTCTATTTTCAATATGATCAATTGTTTTTTTTGCATATGCACCCTCGGTTTCTGGAAATATCGGAGCTGAAACTGGTGTGCTGGCCTGATTTCCCACGATTAATTCACCATCCAAAATATAAATCGTCATTTCCTCTAAAACTTTTGCTAAAGCCTTAGCCCTTCTGATCATCATTGTCTCTGTTTCGGTATCTTTAAATACCCGCGTATATATTCTTATTCTTTCGGGGCATAACCTTGGGATAAAACCAATCATTTGTTCTCTTAATTGTTCTGTTCTTGATTTCTTACCTGCAATACTGGTCATTAAAATCACCTCCATAATTTTTTACCATATTTCTATAGATATTATAATGCTATTTAAACATTTTAAAATCCAACAGTGTTTTTTTTAAAGAATCTATTTCCAGACACTTTTATTTTATCATTCATCCCCATCTTCCAAGCTCTTGCTTAACCAGATTTTTAATGAAAGCAATGGATTGGTTCTGCTTTATTGGCTTTTTTGGAGTAAGAAATAATTTTTTTAACCTGTCATGCCTTCCAAGACAAATGTCGGTTTACAGGAAAGATACATTTTTAAATTAAAAAATTAAAAAAATATAAATGATATAATATTCACTAAAGTTTTTTGGGATAACACAAAAACATCCCTTTATCGTCTATAATGATTATTCCTTACAGTATCTCTCTTCTTTTTTAAAGTCTAATGAGGGTATAGTAGAATTTTAATGGATTCTCTATCCTCCATTTTTTTAAAAGCTTCCTCCCATTTTTCAAGAGGCTGTTTATCTGATATAATTTTTGATATTACATCACCAAAGTTTTTTAGAAGGTGGATGCTGGTTTCCCAATTTGCCCAATTATGTCCAAATGAACCGATAATATTTAACTCTTTTCTGCTTATCTGGTTAAAATCTGTCGGAACTAACTTTTCAACCAATCCGATCTGCGTTAAGGTTCCACCCTTTCTCAAAGACTGAATGCAATTTTGGACAGAAGCACCGACACCAGCACATTCATAAGCTTTATCAACCCCATATCCCGCTGTTAGCTCTTTAACAACTGATGATAAATCTTCTTCCTCAATATTTATAATTCTATCTGCTCCTATTTCTTGGCCAATTTTCAATCGCTTAACATCGCAAGACATACCAGCCAATATGACATATGCACCAGCTGTTTTTGCAACGAAAGCTGCTAAAAGCCCGATTGCTCCAGCACCTGAAACGAGAACAAATTCTCCTAACCTGATTTTAGAACGTTCAATGACAAAATGAGCGCATACAGCTAGTGGCTCGGCAAGTGCACCTTGTTCAAAGGATACATTATCAGGCAATTTATGTAACGCCCCTTCCCTTATTACACAAAATTTGGTAAACCCTCCGTCAACACCATATCCTGCAGATAAACGATGGTCACACAAAAAATAATTTCCTGTCTGACAATATTTACATGAACCACAATAATAAGCCATTGTTTCTGAAATTACTCTATCCCCTTTTTTAAAATTTTTAACCCCTTCACCGATTTCATAGACACTCCCACAAAATTCATGCCCTAAAATTACAGGTGGATTTGAAGGCGCCAGGTCCTTTTTTATTTTTAAGTCAGTTCCACATATGCCACAATATTGAACAGCAATTTTTACTTGTCCAAAACCTGGAGTTGGCTCTTTAACTTCTATTAATTCAACATTTCCTGGTCCTGGATGTGTTTTTACTAGTGCTATCATAATCTAACCTCACATTTTTTTATATCGTTTACAAAATTGAAAAAATTATTTACCAAAAAGTTGGTAGCATACAATTTTAGAATTTAGCTCAACCTTGCACGCACTTATATAATAACAGTTAGAGAAGTAAGTTATTTAAATTTTAAAAAACCTCTTTTGTGTTAATCTGAAGATGAGCAGAAGCTACTAAAAATATAATATAATAGCCTTGTTCAAAAAGACTATTATTTTTATTTCAGCCATAAGCAGTCTGCCTTAAAAGGCAGAACTGCTTATGGCTAACTACTATTCTAATAACCGGGTCTTGTATCTGCATTATCTTTATCTAATAATAAAACTTCGGTTAAAATCTGCGGTCCGCCCACGCTATATGAAACTTCAATTTTTTCACCATTTGCCAGTGCAAGTGCAGCATTATAGGCTGTTGATGCTTCAAGATCTGGCATTTTATCTATGGTAAGGGTAATCCAGCCTTCTTTAATAAGTTCAAGAACTGCTTTATCTCCGTCACCACCACTTACCAATACTTCGCCGGGTTTATATCCGGCTTCTTTAAGTGCCTCAACAGCTCCTATTGCCATAAGATCGTTGTTACATAATATAGCTTTAACATCTGGATTGACTAAAAGTAAGTCCTCTACCAGTTTTAGTGCACGATCTGTCTGCCACCAGGCACCTTGTTCCGCAACTACTTCAATGCCAGGATAATTTTTTAGTATATTTTTCCATCCGTTGGTAAATCTAATGGCATATTCATGTGCAGGATCACCAACGATGAAGAAAACTTTTCCGCTTCCGTTCAGTTTACTGAAGATATACTCTGCGCTTAATTCCCCTGAAAGAACTGTATTGGCACCAACGAATAAGAAGTTTCCACCGGCTGGTGTGCAATCTAAGGCAACTACCGGAAATCCTTTTTCGTTAATTTTAGCAATAGACGGTACGATTTGATCCTTATTTTGTGGTACAATAATAAAGGCGTTGGCGCCCTTAGAGAGCATGTCTTCTAAATCGGAAGCCTGTTTTGCCGGATCTAAATCTGCTGATGAAAATAACATCCTATAACCATCTTTTGCTGCAAGATCTTGAGGAATATTGGCATATATTTGATGAACAGCGTGTTCTAAAGTTCTTTGAGAAAGTCCAAACACTATTTCATCTGCAGCCGCAAACCCGTTAAAAGAAAATAAAGATACTCCAATAATTAACGCTACCAATAATGTAATTGTATGTTTCTTCTTTATCATTTTTTTACTCCTTTTTATTTTTTACGTTTAAATTTAGTTTCGATAAGCAACATCACTAGTGAAAAATATCACCTCCTTATTTAGTAATATTTTTTCGTTCACAAAATTTAGAAAAATCTTTCGAGGTAAAATATTTACAAACGTACAATTTTTAAACCCTCACCCCTCTTCGAAAAATCCTATCTAATCATCGTTTATAAACCCTTAGAACCCTAAAGGCCTCTCTTCTGTTGATTCCAGGAAAAGTAAAAGCCTTTCTCTTGCTCTACTAATTTTGTGAAGCTCTCCATATCTCGTTGTTAAAAGTGCAAAATTATATCATTTGCTTATTCTCTTGTCAAGATTTATTGCGCTTAAATTTCACCATTATTCTTCAATGTTCCTAAGAATCAAGCAAAATTCCAAAACAAAGACAGTTTTTTTAATAGCTAAGCATAGAAAGTTAATTCGCGTTGAGCATTACAATTAGGAATAGTAACATCTTTTGTTGATGTTTTTTTATTGCATTCTAATTAAAAATTAATTTTTTAACACTCATATTCAAAAAATATCGTATTACTTTTTATTTTAGTAATAATTTAGAATCTTGGAGGAGTATCTACCCAGATAGTTACGGTTTTTTTATTAGATAAATTTTTCATTTTATGAGGAACAGAAGATTGAAACCATATAAAATCTCCTTCATTTAAAATAAATTTTTTACCGCTTAAGTTAACTTCTAATTTACCTTCTAAAACAAAACCACATTCTTCTCCATCGTGCTGATATAATTTATCCCCCGTAGAAGAATTGGCCTCATATTCATCGTACATAAATTCCAGATTAGAGTTACTGGGTGATAGTATATGAAATCTAACTCCTTTCCCCCGTATTATAGGATGTTTTTTATTATCTTTCCTAATAATTGCGGAATTTTCCTTACCTATACTTTCGTTTAACAAAACACCTATGGGGGTGTCTAAATAATCAGCAATAGCACGAAGGGTGCTTATGGAAGGGGATACAATTCCTCTTTCAATTTGAGAGAGAAAGCTAGGGCTAATGTTTATTTTTTTTGCAGCTCGAGTAAGAGTAATTCCCACTTGTTCTCTTTTTTTTCTAATCTGTAGGCCCAGGTAATGGTCACCTTTTAGATGAGTTTCCATATTTTAGTCCCTCCTTACAATAGAAAAAAATTATTTTTTACTACTAATTATAAATAGATTAATATATACTTAACCTGTTCATTATATATTAATTTATTTATAATTGTCAAATATTTTTTACTAACATATTATCTAAAAAGGGGGCGCACCGTTTTTTAATGATTTACGTTTTAAAAGTGAACCCTTAAGAATAACTTAAAATTGTAATAATATAGGATCAAAAAGTGAGGTCCTATATTATGAAACAGCTACATAAAATATTTAATGATTCCCAGGCTAAAGACTTAACGACAAGGTATCTACAAAAGAAAATAGAAAGAAAGGACCTACAAGAAGTTTTAAGTATCAAGAAAACGAGATTCTTTGCTTTAGTAAAACGATTAAAAGAGGATCCTGAAAACTTCTCTGTATTTATAGTTTCGCAGTACGCCTACCAGAACAATCTCTAAAGCCATTGAAACAAATATCACAAAAGAATTAAAGATAGAAAAAGATTTAATTAAAACAAAAGATGTGCCGATTAGATGCTATAATTACAGTTATAAAAAAGATATCCTAGAAAATGATTATAACCCGAAGGTCTCTCTTCTTACGATAATCAACCGGGCAAAAGCAAATGGCTTTTACCTTATAAAACCAAAGAGAAGGGTGCATGAGAAAGAAGTAATCACTCACTATCCCGGAGAGCTGATTTAAAATAACCTTATCTGAAATATGGCTATCGGTGGGTTCGTTCTACCATTGGGATCAATATATGATTCAAGGAAACTTATTTTTACTTGCATTATTAGAAGATAGCGAAGTGCCAATTAAAACTTATAGAGTATAATTTTTTTAATTTGATTAATTTTGCTGGTATGATTAATCATTTTTAATTCAAATGCTGATACAATTTTGTATTTTCCTTCAAATCATCTTAATTGTATATTTTTCCATTTACTCGTAGAATTTATAGCTCCAATAATAACCTGTAAATCTTTATAACCTTCAAAAAATGAACTTTTTACCTTTTCCCCTAAACGTATTCCTCTATAAAAATCTTCAAACTCTTCTTTATACCCCTGGTCATCTTCTATTACTTCCTCAAATGTTATTCCCTCTTCGCTT
>SDBU01004087.1_pt1 | contig 18155 bp, 19 predicted proteins | sample 2277071 | NCBI WGS metagenome assembly SDBU01 (sample SAMN10397929, study PRJNA504765) | marine sediment metagenome | isolation source: marine sediment core GS08_GC12, 126 cmbsf | place: Arctic Ocean: Gakkel Ridge, Loki's castle | collected 2008 | reverse complement strand
AAAAGGGAATTAAAAATGCTTACTTTGAACGCAGTCGAAGGGTTGAGGTGGTCATTTGTCCACCCTTTGTTTATTCACCTATTTTAAAAACTAATGGTGCTCAGGATTGCTTTTGGGAAAAGAAAGGAGCTTTTACTGGTGAGATTTCTCCTAAAATGTTAAAAGATTTAGGGATAAAATATGTAATTATTGGCCATTCAGAAAGAAGAAAACATCAGAGGGAGACTGATGAAATGGTAAACAAGAAATTAAAAGCAGTATTGAAAGTAGGTTTGAGGCCAATTCTTTGCATTGAATCCTTGCCTCAATTAAAAAAAAGTTTAAGGAATATTTTAGGGAAAGTAACTATCGCTTACGAACCAGTTTTTGCTATTGGTACTGGTAAACCCTGTACTATAGAAAAGGCAAAAAAGATGAGATCCTCAATCAAACACACCCCAGTTTTGTATGGAGGAAGTGTTAATTCCCAAAATGCCAAAGAATACGTTAAAAAAGCCGGTTTTCAAGGATTGTTAATTGGTGGAGCTTCTTTAAGTCCTAAAGAATTTATAAAAATTGTTAAAAGCTTGATTTAATTTCTAAAATCTGATAAAATAATTTAGTATGGAAAAGATTCTAAACGGACATTTTTATAATCCGACTAAAGGAAATTTAAAACTTGAAAAAGTGGTTGAAGAATTATTCAACTATATCTCCGAGAAGCCAGAGAAGTTTTATGATATTATTGTTGGTTGTGATTCTTCTTCGGGCGAAAACCCTCACTTCCCCTTAGCCGTAGTTGTTTTGAGAGTAGGAGAGGGAGGAAGATTTTTCCTTAAAAAAGTTAGCTATAAGGACAGGAAATTTTACAACTGGAAAACCAGAATTTTAGAAGAAGTTTTTCTCTCTTGTCAATTAGCCTCATATTTAAGAGAAAATTTTGAGAAAAAAATTCAAAGCTCAAAACAAGAAACTCATTATCAATTTCGCTATATTCATGCTGACGTAGGTGAGAACGGCGCTACCCGAGACATGATTAAAGAAGTAACCGGTCTTATTCGAGGGAATGGCTTTGAACCAAAAATTAAGCCAGAAGCTTACGTTGCTTCAACCGTAGCCGACCGTTACGCCTAATGATAACTTCGAAGAAATTGCGTCAAGAATTTCTATCTTTTTTTGAAAAAAAAGGGCACAAAATAGTGCCTTCTTCTCAGCTTTCTTCGGCTGATCCTACAGTTCTTTTAACTTCAGCTGGCATGCAACAGTTTAAGTCTTATTATTTGGAAGAGAAATCACCCTATGGTTTAAATGTTGCTTCTTGCCAAAGATGTTTCCGAACTTCAGATATTGAAGAAGTAGGTGATGAAACCCATCTGACCTTTATTGAAATGTTGGGAAACTTTTCTTTTGGTGGTTATTTTAAAACTGAGGCAATAAAATTGGCTTACCAATTTCTTTTTGAAAGATTAAAATTACCAATAGAAGAAGCTATTTTCACGGTTTTTAAGGGCGATAAGGACGTTCCAGAAGATAAAGAGTCAGCTGAGATTTGGAAAAAATTAGGAATAACAGAAAATAAAATAAAAAAATGTGGCAGGGCAGATAATTTTTGGGGACCAACAGGAGAGGAAGGACCTTGCGGCCCAACTACGGAAATTTATTTCGGAAACGTTGAAGTTTGGAATCTGGTTTTTAATGAGTATTACCAGGACAAGAATAAAAACTTGACTAAACTAAGCCAGAAAGGTGTTGATACCGGCATGGGCCTGGAAAGACTGGCCATGATCGTACAGGAAAAACCCAGTGTTTTTGAAACCGATTTATTTTGGCCGATTATGAAAGAGATTTCTGGTCAGAATGAAAGAGCTAAAAGAATAATTTCTGATCATGTAAAAGGAGCAGTTTTTTTAATTTCCGAAGGAATTTTACCCTCAAAGGTTGGAAGAGGGTCTGTTTTAAGAAACATTTTAAGGAGAGCAATAGAGTATGGTAGAATACTGAATTTGCCAAATGATTTCTTGATTCCATTAGTTCAAAGAGCAGTCGAAATTTACAAAGACGTTTACCCCAAATTAAAATTTCAAGAGACAGAAATTTCAACAGTTGTCCAGAACGAAGAAGAAGAATTTGAAAAATCTGAGCCAAAAAGAGAAAAGGTAGCGATGAAAATAATTTTAGAAAAAAAAATAGATGGTAAAGTTACAGGTGAAATGCTTTACGATATTTTTGGTACCACACGTGTTGGTCCAGATAGATTGGAACAATTGGCGAAAGAGCACGACATAGAAATTACAGATTTAAAAGAAGGATTAAAGAAAGGAAAAAGAAAACACCAGGAAATTTCCCGGGCTGGAGTAGAAAAGAAATTCGGAGGAGTAGGGAAAGAGGCAACTTATACGGCTACAAAACTTCACACTGCTACCCATTTACTACACGCTGCCCTGAGGGAAATTTTAGGAAAACATGTAAAACAAATGGGTTCAGATATTACTTCCCAGAGATTAAGATTTGATTTCTCTTACCATCAAAAAATGACTAACGAAGAAATTAAAAAAGTCGAAGATTTAGTTAATCAAAAGATTAAGGAAGATTTAGAAGTTAAAAAAACTGAGGTGCCTTATCAGGAGGCTCTAAAGTCAGGAGCTTTGGCTTTCTTCAAAGAAAAATATCCAGAAAAAGTAAATGTTTATTCAATTGATAGTTTTTCCAAAGAAATTTGTGCCGGTCCTCATATTAAAAAGACTTCAGAATTAGGTCAGTTCAAAATTATAAAAGAAGAATCTTCCGGTGCCGGCATCAGAAGAATTAGAGCAATTTTAGAATAATTTGCTATAATTAAATAATATCCTTTATGAACAAAAGAATAATTGATATTTTTCCGCCAAAAGAAACAAAGGAAAAAGAAATCAAAGAAGTTTCCTTGAAAAAAAAGATTACTCCTCGACTTAAAGGACCCAAAGTTAAAATCTCTTTGCCGCCCTTTAAAAAGAGCTTGATTTTTTCTTTTGTTATTCTAATTTTGATTTTTGGGATTTCTTATTTTACCTTATCTAAGGCGGAAATAGAGATTTGGCCAGAAACAGAAGTTTTAACTTTGGAAACAAAATTAACTGTTGATAAAACAGTAGAGAAGCCTGATTTTTTAGCTAAAGTTATTCCGGGAGAGGTTTTTGAAAAAGAAAAAACAGTAGCTTCAATTTTTACTGTTTCGGGTATTGCCCTTAAAGAGAGAAAGAGCCAAGGAACTATTAGGGTTTACAATGATTATTCTACCTATTCCCAAGTTCTAGTTGAGAAGACCCGTTTCGTTTCAGCTGATGGAAAAGTCTTCCGGACCCCAGGCAAGGTTAGCGTTCCAAGTGGTTATTATGAAAAAGGAAAACTAGTGCCTGGCGAAATTGATATTGAGGTAGTATCTGATCAGCCGATACCAGAATATAATATTGGTTCTTCCACTTTTTCTATTCCTGGTTTTGCTGGTACTGATAGATACACTAAGTTTTATGCTAAATCTTTCCGGGCAATGGAGGGTGGTTTTTTTGAAGAAGTTTCCAAGGTAACCAAAGAAGATTTAGAAGAAGCTGAAGATTCTTTAGTCAAGCAAGCGAAGAAAGAGTCGGAATCTTCATTCAGAAATGAACTGCAATCAGAAGAAATTTCCTCAGAATTTTATTTTTTAAAAGATAACATTCAAACAGAAATTCTGGAAAAGTTCTCCTTAGTCAAACCCGAAGATGAATTAGAAGAATTTAATTTTCAGGTTAAAGCTAAATCAAAAACTTTACTATTCAAGCGAGAAGATCTTATTAATTTTGCTAAAGAATTTCTTTTGCCCTACTTACCGGAAGGGAAAAAGCTCTATCAAGAAAGTTTAAAAATAGATTATTTTGCTGAAACCGTTAACTTAGATTCGGGCAAAATTACCATTTCTTTGAATCTAACAGCTAAAGCTTATTCAGATATTGATCTGTCTAATTTAAAAAATAATCTTGGAGGAAAATCATTAAGGGAAATTAAGATTTTCTTGGAAAATCAACCAAAAATTATTAAGGTTGAAGCGAAACTTTGGCCTTTTTGGGTAAGGTCAGTGCCTGAGAACCAGAAGAAAGTAAAGATCAATTTAAGAGTTGACTAGCTATATTAAATTTGTTAAACTAAACAATTGTTTGCTTAATGGATAAAAAAGTTTTAAGAAAAACTGGTCAAGTTCTTGAGGCTTTGCCGAGTACTCATTTTCGGGTAAAGATAGATGGCGAAGAAGAGATTCTTTGTCATTTGGCAGGCAAACTGAGAATACACCGGATTAAAATTTTACCCGGAGACCGAGTGACAATAGAAATAAGCCCTTATGATCTCAAAAGAGGAAGAATAGTTTACAGAGAAAAACAATGAAGGTGCGGCCATCAGTAAAAAAAATTTGTAAAGATTGTAAAATTGTCCGAAGAAAAGGATACGTTTACGTTATTTGTAAGAAAAACCCAAAACATAAACAAAGACAAGGATAAGCATTACCATTATGCCACGTATAGCCGGTATTAATATTCCCGAACAAAAACAAATAGAATTTTCTTTGGTTTATATCTATGGTATAGGTCATTCTTTGAGTGGAAAAATATTAGCTGAAGCAGGAATTGAACCTAGCAAAAAGGCTTCTCAATTAACTCCTCAAGAGATTGCCAAACTTAAAGATATTATTGAAAAAAAATATAAGATTGAAGGCGAGCTTAGGAGAACTAAGATGATGAATATCAAAAGACTAAAAGATATAGGTTCTTGGCGGGGACTTCGTCATCTCAAAGGTTTACCGGTTAGAGGGCAGAGAACCAAAACCAATACCCGGACAGTTAGGGGTAACGTAAGAAAAACAGTAGGCTCGGGTAGGAAGCCGCCAACTACTTCTAAGTAATAAAGTCATTACCTTTATGGGGAAAAAACGTATCATTAGCCAAACTGAAGAAGAGTTGTTAAAAGAAAGAGAGAAAGTAGAGGCGAAAGTAAAAAAAGAAGTTAAAGAGATCTCTAAAAAAATTAAAGAGGGGAAACTTTATATTTCTTCTACCTACAATAATACCATTATTACCTTGGCCGATAATCAAGGAAATGTCTTAGGTTGGACGAGTGCTGGCAGCATTGGTTTCAAAGGAACTAAAAAAGCTACTCCTTTTGCTGCTTCCAAAGTAGCTGAAGCTATTTGTTTGGTTATTAAGAAATTTGGCATTGAAAAGGTAACTATTTTAGTAAAGGGGATTGGCTCTGGTAGAGAATCGGCAATTAGGTCATTAGCTGCCAGAGGTTTAGAGATCATTTCAATCCAAGATGTTACTCCTATTCCTCATAATGGTTGTCGATCGGCTAAGGTTCGTCGAGTATAAACATGGAAAATTCTAAGTGTAAAATTTGTCGTAGATTAGGAGTAAAGCTTTTTTTAAAAGGCGAGAAATGTCTTTCAGCAAAATGCTCGATGGTCAGAAAATCTTATCCACCAGGCCAAAAAGGAAAAAGACGGCCAAAAGCTCTTTCTGAATATGGTAAAGAATTAAGAGAAAAACAAAAATTAAAAAACTGGTACAATTTAAAAGAAAGGCAGTTTCGGAAATATGTAAAAAAGGCTTTGGGAGCGAGGGGGAAAGTTGAGGATGCGTCAGTTTTTCTCATTAAGACCTTAGAGAGTCGTTTGGATAATGTAATCTTTAGATTGGGTTTTGCTCCCTCTAGGTCTTCAGCTCGACAGCTGATTTCTCATGGTCATATTTTGATAAACAGTAGACCAGTTAATATTGCTAGTTTCTCAGTAAAAAAAGGAGATAAAATCAATATTAAACCTAGTTCCTCTAAAAAAAATATTTTTCGAAATCTTCCCTCGGTTTTAAAAAAATATAATCCTCCTCCTTGGCTTAGCTTGGTTGCTGGGAAATTGGAGGGAAAGGTCATAGGTATACCAAATTTAGAGGAGGTTGCTCCACCAGTAGAAATTTCTTCAATTTTTGAGTATTATTCAAGATAATAAGTCGAAGAGGACTTCGTTCGTCGAATCAAGACGAGACGAGAGAGAAGAAACACTTTTCTTCGAACTCTTCTTCGTCTTCGATACTCAATGAAGCTTTAGCTTCATTTTGACCATCGATTTTATAAGTAAAGTAAAATCTCGATATATGATTAATTTGCCAAAACAACCAAAAATTATAAAAAAAGAAGGGAACAAGGCCATTTTCGAAATCGAGGCTTTATATCCAGGATACGGCGTAACTGTTGGCAATTCTCTAAGAAGAGTTCTTTTGTCTTCTTTAACTGGAGCGGCAGTTACTCAAGTAAAAATTAAAGGTATTTCTCATGAATTCTCAACTATCTCTGGTATTCTGGAGGATGTAATCTTGATTATATTAAACTTAAAACAATTAAGGTTTAAAGTTTTTACTGATGAACTCCAAAAAGCAACTCTCAAAGTAAAAGGAGAAAAGAAAGTAAAAGGGGCAGATTTCAGCCTACCTAGTCAAATAGAGCTAATCAATAAGGACTGCCATATTGCTACCTTGACTAGTAAGTCAGCTGAGCTGGAAATGGAAATTCAAATTGAAAAAGGGATAGGTTATTCTTCTCGAGAAGCGAGAAAGAGAACCGTTGCTCGTTCTCAGGAAAAATTGGAAATTGGAGTTATTTCTCTCGATGCTACTTTTACCCCAGTAAAGACAGTAAGCTATAAAATTGAGAATATGAGAGTGGGAGAGAAAACTGATTATGATAGATTATTTTTAGAAATTGAGACCGATGGAGTTATTACTCCAGAAGAAGCCTTTTGTCGGGCTTCAGAGATTTTAGTAAATCATTTTTCAATGTTTAAAGATACTTTTAAAATTCTCCCTCCCAGGATAATTACCGAAGAAAAAGTCGTCCCAATCAAAAGAAAGAAAAAGGTCAAGGCAAAAGCAAAAAAAGTAAAACATGCGAAAGCGAAAAAGGGGAAGAAAATTAAGTAGGAAAAGAGATCAAAGAAAAGCCCTGTTCAAAGGTTTGGCGACCAGCCTCATTCTAAAAGAGAAAATTGAGACGACTGAAGCTAAGGCAAAAGAGCTAGCAAAGTTTGTTGAAAAACAAATCAGCCGGGCTAAAATTGATAATCTCTATTCCCGAAGACTGCTAGCAAGATTTTTTTCTAAAGAAATAATTAAGAAACTAATAACTGAGATCGCTTCTAGGTACAAAGAAAGAAAAGGGGGATACACCAGGATTATTAAGCTTGGTCCAAGGAAATCAAATGGGGCAAAGATGGTCATCATAGAACTCGTTAAGTAAATTATGCAAAAAAATACACATACGATAGATGCGACTGGTAAAGTTTTAGGAAGACTTGCAACTGAGATTGCGGTATTATTACGAGGGAAAAATAAGCCTGACTTCGCCCCCTATAAAGATATTGGTGATTTTGTTGTTGTTAATAATGTTGAGAAGCTAAAATTTACTGGTAAAAAAATAGAACAAAAAAAGTATTACCATCATTCAGGATATTTAGGAAGTTTAAAGGAGACGCCAATGAAAAAACTTTTTAAAGAGAATCCTCCCGAAGTTTTAAAAATAGCAGTTTTTGGGATGTTGCCTAAAAATAAACTAAGAGCAAAAATGATAAAAAGATTGAAGTTTGCTAAATAGAGTTATGTCTAGAAAAAAAACCACAACAAAGAAAACTCCAAAAAAGGAAAAAGTAGCAAAAAAAGTTAAAAAAAATCCACCAGCTGGTGAGAAAAAAATACCTAAATATTTTAGAGCAATAGGCAGAAGGAAAACAGCAACTGCTCAAGTTAGGATTTTTAAGCAACGAGGAAGGACATTTTTAGTTAATGAAAAACCTTTAGAAAAATATTTTCCCCTTTTTGAACTTCAGCAAATTATTTTATCTCCTTTGGATAAAATGGGTTGCCTCGATCAGTTTAAGATTTCAGTTAAGGTAAGGGGAGGAGGTGTTCATTCTCAGGCCGAGGCAGTCAGGCATGGAATAGCTAGGGCTTTAATCCTTTTTGACCCTGACTTTAGAAAACAATTAAAAAAAGCTGGTTTTCTAACTAGGGATTCCAGAATGCGGGAGAGGAAGAAGTTTGGCTTAAAAAGAGCCAGAAAAGCTCCCCAGTGGCAAAAGAGATAATATGTTAAAAGAACTAATTGACAAATTTTATTTGGATAGGCATAAAGACAGAGAACAACAGCATTTTTACATTAGTGATGCTGGTCGTTGCTCCCGGTCAATATTTTTTAAGTTTAAAAATGTTCCCAGGGAAGAAATAGGGGCTAATATCTTGAGATTATTTGACCACGGCGACCATATCCACCAGTTGATTATGAAGCCATTATTAAGCATCAGAGATATTCATGTGGTTGCTTCAGAAATAAATATCCCCCCTCAAGAAATAATTTCCGGCAGAGCTGATGCTATCATTAGTACTGGTAAAGATTTATATGTTCTTGATGTCAAAAGCATGAACAGTATGATTTTTAACAAATTAGAGCAACCAAAAGAAGAGAATGTTGATCAAATTCAGCTTTATTTGCACTATTTTAAGGTTCCCAAAGGAATATTACTCTACGTTGATAAGGACAAATTGGAGTTAAAAGAATTTATAATAAATTACGATAAAAAACGCGTTCTTTCTCTTTTGGGCGGATTAGAAAACCTTAAAGCTAAGATTGATTCAAATACGATACCAGACAGACTCCCGGAATATCCTGATAACTGGCAGTGTCGTTATTGCCAGTTTAAAGAAGTATGTTCTGCGGCTGGTTGGGGAGACGTTGACTGGCAGGAGCTCAAAAAGAAAATTGAGTTAGGGGAGCAAAGTTCGAGAGCGAAATAAATTACCTTCACTTAAGATATATAATTTTTTCCCGACTTTATTCCAGAAAATTCTGGGATTTTTTAATTCTCCGATATCGATAACATTGATTTTGTTTCTTTCATCTACCTCACTAATTTTAATGATATCTCCAACATTGAAGACAAAATAGTGAGAATTTAACCAAAGACAATCTCTAATTTTTTTTGAGTGACGCATTAGAAAGATTTTATTGCCAGCCTTTTTTTCGGGGTATCCATCTTCTAAAAATAAAATCCAGATTTCATAATCTGAAGAATAGACTAATTTTTTAACATCAGGAGAAATTTTTAGATTTTGAATTCCTTCAAAAATTTTCTCAAAAGATTTTAAATTAAAATTTAATTGATATAGGATTTCATTCTCTCGCAAAAATATAGAATTCTGGAATACTGTTAAAGCATATTCTGTTTCTTGTTTAATCGGAAAGGGTGTTTCAGTTAATTTATTTTCATTTTTAAATAGTTGACCGAAACTATCCAGATAATAGATATCATTGTTAACTTCTTGATAAGTAACAACATTTTCAAATGGGGGCAAGGGAGGTTCACTTTCAACCAAAGTGGGCGGAGTTTTATTGAGAGCCAAAGTAAAGTATTTGATTTGCTCAGCTGCTCCAACTTCTAAAGAAATCTCTTTTGAGTCTTCTGAGAACTTTAAGTCTAGCAAATCAGCCTCAACTGGCCAAATATCCCTCTCAGTAATTAAGTGGCTTTTAACACCTTTATCTAACTCATAAAGTTTCAGAGCCCAACTCTTTTCATTCCCTTCCTTTAAAATTAGTTTTCTTTGATCTGGAGAGAACCAAAAGTTTTCTATTCCTTTAAATAAAATAGTCAGATTTAGATCTTCTGGAAATAAAATAACATTTTTAGCTTCGGTAACCTCCTTTTCTTTAATCTCTAAGGTCTTTTCCCAGAGATAGTACCCTTCCTTTTTAATTTCTATCTTGTATTTTTTAGGTAGAAGATTTTCAATTAAAATGGAACCAAAGAAAAAATCAGTCTTCTCTTTTAATTCTCCATCAAGATAAACTTCAACTTGTTTTGGTAAGATTTTTAGAAAAAGCCCGCCAGTCTGACTAAATTTCTTATTCTCAAAATCAAGCCGATAGCCTTGAGAATAAAAAATTACCGAAGGGGCAATCAAAAGAAATAAAAAGAAAAAAACCAAAAATAAAATTTTCCTTGTTTTTTTTGTCATCTTAAGTGCATTATACTCTTACTGTAATAATTGACAAATATTGACAAAATTCTAAATAATTGTTACAATAATTTAGATCTTACTCACCAGCCCTTTTAAAAAATCACTAAATAACTAAATAAAAAAGGAGGTAAAAAACAGTGATTAAAAGGATAGTTTTTGTTGTTTTAGTTTTGTTGGTTGGTTTAGTATCATTCCAGCCTTTCCCGGCCGCAGCCCAGCCCAACAGGGCCATTTCCCTAGAAGAGGGAAAAGTTATTCTTCCTGGTTCAGACATAGGAGTAGTTTCAATGGAAGGGGAGACCGTTTACGCGGTGGTAAGCTACCAGAAAGAATACCGTCTTCTTCTTTCTAGAAACAAAGGAGGGAGTTGGCGGGAGATTGTTGGCCAAGGATTACCCAAAAAAGAGAAGTTTATTTCTTTGAGGGTTTTAGTCGGCGAGCTAGACGTTGTGGCTTTAGCGACTACCGATGCGGTTTATCTTTCCCCGGATGGCGGAAACCATTTTCAATCTCTTCGTCTGCCGCGAGAACTAACGGCCAGAGGAGAAAAGATCAGCTCCTTGGCGATTACTGAAGGGGATCCAACTCAGATTTTAATCGGAGTTTTGCATCCCAGCCAAGGAAAGTTTGCTGAAGAAGGAGTCTATCTCTGGGGTCTGGAGGGTAGGCATGAATGGGTTCCCCAGGGCATGAGACCGACCTGGGGAGGAAGGGGTTACCGAGCCGATGTTACCTCAGTAGTCTTTCTTAATTCAATTATTCTGGCAGTAGCCACTGGCGAAGATGGCACGTTTCTTAATGTGGGTTACCTTTCCGGAATGAGCACCTCCGAAGCTGAGTGGAATAGGTTTGAGGGGTGGCCAATAGAGATTGCTGAAGGTGTAGGGTTGTCACCAACTGAGGCAGAGATCTTAAGCTCAAAGTTGGTTTTCCCCAGAGACTTGGACCTTGAAGACTTAGAGCTGTGGAGTTTCTATGTTTTTTACAATACCCGCAGTCAGACCTTGGACGACGTCTACAAAATAGAAAATACCAGTGTTCGTCGATTGTCAATTCCAGACTACCCAGAAATAGTTAGTTTGGATAGTTTGGATTATATTGGGTCTTACTCGGATGGGTCTCTAGCGGTTGGGGTAACCAGCAAAGACCGGAAAGGAAGAAACCAGGTTCAGGTCTATTATTTCTCGACTGAGGAAGAAAGATTTGATTCACTTAACTGGTCTAAAAAGACGATGAGAATCCCTGATACGGAAAATTGCCAGGTATTCTTCTCGGCTGACTTTAGCAGGAGCGGTATTATTTTCGCTGCTGTTTCTGGTCAAAACAGTAGCTTTGCGCAAAGCGAGAAGAGTGTCTTGGTTCCAGTCTCGCTGCTGGATATTGTCGGAGGCATTAGTCAGCTTTTTCCATCGCCTCGGTTTTCTACTGATCGGACATTACTTCTTAGTTATGGGAACGAAAATGTCTTGAGGGTGAGGTTAACCGAAGACTTTCAAATAGAAAAAGTAGAGAGGATTCTGTTTATTCCTGAAAGGTTTGACCCTTCAAGGATAAAAATAGAGCAACTTTCTGAAGAAGTGATGTTTGTCTTGGAACCGGAAACTGATAAGTTTTGGCTGACTAAGAACGATGGTTTGTCTTGGAGTGAGCGGAAAATAAGAATCGAGATGGTCGATATCATAGTAGTTGATGGTAAAGTTATGTGGTTGGCGGGTAAAGACAGCTTGGTCTACCGGTCAGAAAATACAGGGGGAAGCTGGTTGCAAAAGATTACCTCAGGTGCCCGGTGGCTTCAGGGGATTGAGTTAGGGCCTACTGGAAAAATATTGGTTGTGGGGGGTATAAATGAAGAGGGTGTCTCTGACATGATTTATATAGTTGATAAAGAGGCGCTTCCTGAACCTTTGCCAATGCTTCCTGTCCCCGGTAAGGATATTAGGGTGGTTTATTCTCCAGAAGATGACGCTGTTTACTACGGCATTGGAGGTCACCTTTACCGGTTGGTTATTGAAGAAGCGGTTTGGGAAAAGATAGCTGAATCCAGCGAGGGGATAACTAAAATTACTCCTTCTTCCCAAGGATTATATCTGATCGGTAAACCTCGAATCTATTTTTCTCCTTTCCCCTTAAGTAAAGATTCGTCATGGGAAATAGTGGAAGCAGGCGAGAGTTGGACAGGTTGTCAGTTGATTGAAGGAGAAGTCAATCTGCTCTTTCTCTGGAATCCCTCAAGTATTCTGCTTTACTACCACCATATTCTAGAGGAGGAGTCAGAAGAGGAAATTCTTCCCGAGCAAACTAGACCTGAGCCAGAATCCAAAGTAGAACTCAAGACGATGGAACCCGAGACGATAACGCCTGAGCTAACTAAGTCGGAACCGACTGAACCGGAACTGATTAAGCCTGAACCGTCTAAGTCACCGCCAGCCGAGAAACTGATTCCGCCTCAGCTTACCCGGGAAAAACCAGAAGGAGGATACGCTGCGTTTGTGATTACGATTATCATATTGTCTCTGGTAATAGTCGCTCTCGTTGCGTTCATTATTATTCTAAAAAGGAGGTACTATATTTAATATCTAAATAAGCAATAAAGTGCCCAGTTGACATTATGTCGCTGGGCACTATCTATTTGTCAAAAAGTAAATTTTAAGGTATATTAAAAATACTAATATGCGCAAAATTGGTGTTGATTTAGGAACTTGTAATTCTTTAGTTTTTGTCCCCAAAAAAGGGGTGGTTTTGCAAGAGCCATCAGTAGTGGCTGTTACTCTTGATGAAAACAAAATTTTAGCCATTGGAGAAGAGGCAAAAGAAATGACTGGTCGAACTCCAGACACGATTAGGGTTTATCGACCTCTCAAAGATGGGGTCATTGCTGATTTTAGGGTAACTCAGGCAATGCTTAAATATTTTATAGATAAAGTTTCTGGCTTTTGGCGTTTTTTTAAGCCAGAATTAATGATTGGAGTGCCATCTTGTATTACATCTACTGAGCGAAGGGCGGTTATTGAAGCAGCCACAAACGCTGGAGCCAAACAGGTCTATCTAGCCAAAGAGCCAACCTTAGCTGCTATCGGAGCTTCCATCCCAATAAATTCTTGTTCCGGTAATATGATTGTTGATATTGGCGGAGGGACGTCTGAAATGGCGGTAATTTCTTTGGGTGGAATAGTTACTTGCCATTCAATTAGAACAGGTGGCGATAAAATGGATTTAGCTATTTCAGATTACATCAAGAAAAAACATAATTTAGCCATTGGTGAACAGATGGCCGAAGATCTAAAAATAAAAATCGGTACAGCCTTAACCGAACCTACTGAAAAAGAAGAGAAAAAATTAGAGATTCGAGGCCGGGATTTAATTTCCGGTTTGCCCCGGACTATAAAAATTTCTTCCAATGAAGTTTCTGAAGCTATTTCTGATATAATATCGGAAATTATTTATGTCATAAAATCAGTATTAAGAGAAACTCCCCCTGAATTGTCGGCTGACATAATCGATAAAGGAATGATTCTCTCTGGGGGAGGAGCCCTTTTGAATAATATTAGCGAGCGAATTTCTCAGGAAACTGGTGTCCCTTGTTTTATAGCTGAAGATCCACTGCTCTGTGTAGCTAAAGGAACGGGTGTGGTTTTGGATAATTTAGAGGTATATAAAAAGAGCATAATGGTAAAGAAGTAATTAAGAAGAATTAAAATTCTTCTTAATCTGCGCTAACGCTTGATCTATGATTATCGGTCACCAAAAACAATGGGAATTTTTAAGAAAATCAGCTGAAACTGGGAAGATCTCTCATGCCTACTTATTTGTTGGTCAGGATCAGTTAGGAAAGAGAACAATGGCTTTGAAATGGATTTCATTTCTTTTTGGTAGAACCCCCTCACAAAATAATGGTGGGGGGAAAGGGAGTCAACAGCCAGACCTTATTTTAATAGAACCCGAGAAAAAGGAGATTAAAATTGGTCAAATAAGGGATCTTATTTGGAAGTTTTCCTTAAAGCCCTATTCTGCCCCGTTAAAAATAGTCCTTATAGACCAAGCTCATGTAATGAATCAGGAGGCCCAAACCTGTCTTCTGAAAACCTTAGAAGAGCCAAAAGGTAAAGCCCTTTTAATTTTAATTACCGCTTTTCCTGAATATCTCTTGCCAACTATTCTTTCTCGAGTCCAGACTCTTAAATTTTATCCGGTGAGCAAAAAAGAAATTAAGGATTATTTTAAAAAACAGGGGATTTCAGAAGGAGAAATAGAAAATATTACTGAGTTTTCTTTGGGAAGACCGGGGAAAGCTCTAGATTTTATTTCTGACTCAAAGAAATTAGAGAGTTTTCACCAAAAGGTCAAAGAGCTTAATAGAATTTCAGACTCTACCATAGCTTTCCGTTTTCAGTATGCCAAAAATTTATCTGAAGACCCCCAAAATTTAAAAACAACCTTAGATATTTGGCTGTCATATTTTAGAAATATTTTACTTTTAAAAATAAATAAAGGGAAATCAGCTACTCAGCACTCAATTTCAGAGTTAAAAAATATTCTTAAACTTATTCAAACGACAAAATTCTTAATTTCAACTACCAATGTTAATCCAAGGTTAGCCCTGGAAAGGTTAATGTTAGAATTTTAATATGATCTACCAAGAGATTATCCAAAAGATTAAACCGGAATTTGACAAAGTGATTTATTTTTTAGAAGGAGAATTGTTGAAGATTCGGACCAGTCGAGCCACTCCCTCTTTAGTTGAAGATGTGGTGGTGGATTGTTTTGGTCAGAAGTTTCCTTTAAAACAGTTAGCAGCAATTTCCACTCCAGAAATAAAGCAAATTTTAATTCAGCCTTGGGATAAATCATATATTGGAGGAATTGTTTCAGCCTTAGAAAAAACCGGGGTTGGGACAAATCCAATAGTAGATAAAGATGTAATTCGGATTAATCTGCCCCCTCTAAGCGAGGAGTACCGAAAGAGTTTACTTCGACTTATTTCAGAGAAACAGGAAGAAGCCAGAAAAACTATTAGACATTGGCGGGAAGATGCTTGGTCGGAAATTCAAGAAAAAACTAAGGAGGGAGAGATTAGGGAAGATGATAAATTTCGAGCCAAAGATGAACTTCAGGAATTAATCGACGATTATAATAAAAAAATTGAAGAGATAGGGGAAAAAAAGAAAAAAGAAATAATGAAATGATTTTATGTTTTTTTTAATTTTAATAGTTGTTTTTAGTCTTATTGCCTTAATAACCCTTCACGAGCTCGGTCATTTTATTTTAGCTAAGAAATTTGGAGTAAAAGTAGAGGAGTTTGGAATTGGTATTCCTCCTAGAATTTTTGGCAGAAAAATTGGTGAGACTCTATACTCTTTAAATCTCTTGCCAATTGGTGCTTTCGTTAAATTATACGGCGAAGAAAAAATGATTAAAGAACCGCGAAGTTTTACTGGAAAGCCAATCTTACAAAGAACTTTAATTATTCTGGGGGGAGTAATTTCTTTTTGGATAGTTGCGGCAATAATTTTAAGTATAATAGCTGGAATATGGGGACTGCCAACCGCAGTGAGTGATGAAACTAATCACAATCTTATTAATCCTAAAGTTCAAATTGGTAAGATATTTTCCGGATCGCCAGCAGAAAAATCAGGATTAAAATTAGGCGATACCATCATTCAATTAAAAATTGGAGAAGAACAATTAGAAATCGATAAAATGGAAGAAATAATAAAATTCACCGAAGCACATAAAGGGAAAGAGATTACCTTAAACATCCAAAGAGGAAGCAATATTTTCGAAACATCATTAATACCAAGGGTTTCACCCCCAGAAGGAGAGGGACCGATGGGAGTGGGTTTGATAAGGACCGCCCTTAAACCTTACCCTTGGTATGAAGCTCCTGTCCAAGGAACTTTATTAACCGGAAGAATCACGATTTTAATACCCCTAACATTGAGTAATGCTTTAGTAAAAGCAGTAAAGGGAGAGCCGGTAAAAGAGGTTGAGTTTCGGGGACCGGTTGGTATTGTTCAGATGCTTGCCGAAAGTGCTGAAGCTGGAATACATAATTTTTTATATCTTATTTCTCTTATTGCTATTTTTCTTGCCGTTTTCAATATTTTGCCAATTCCTGCTTTAGACGGAGGAAAATTATTATTTCTAGGAATTGAAAAGATTAAAGGAAGGCCGGTTAACCAAAAAATTGAACAAAATATTACTACTGCTTTTTTCGCTTTATTAATTGCTTTAATGATCTGGGTAACAATAAAAGACATCATAAGAATTTTCTAAGTCATGAGGCATTCTCAACTTTTTACCAAAACTTTGAAAGAAGCACCAAAGGATGAGAAAAGCATAAACGCTCAACTCTTAATAAGAGGTGGTTTCGTTGACAAGTTAATGACTGGAGTTTATTCTTATTTACCCTTAGGTTTCAGGGTATTTAAAAAAATTGAGAACATTATTCGAGAAGAAATGAATAAAATTGGAGGTAGAGAAGTTCTCTTACCGTCTCTTCATCCAAAAGAAAGCTGGCAGAAAACTAATCGCTGGCAGTATCCAGAAATGTTTAAATTAAAAAGTCGAAGCGGGAAAAATTTTAGTTTGGGTTGGACTCATGAAGAAATTATTACTCCTCTGGTTAAAAAATTTGTCCTTTCCCACAAAGACCTGCCGATTTTCATTTATCAGATTCAAGATAAATTTAGAGACGAACTACGAGCAAAATCTGGGTTATTGAGGGGGGTAGAGTTTGTCATGAAAGATCTTTATTCTTTCCATCAAGATGAGAGAGATTTAGATAAATACTATGAAAAAGTAAAAAAAGCTTACTTCCAAATTTTTAAAAGATGTGGACTGGAAAAACAAACTTTTTTAACTTTGGCTTCTGGGGGGACTTTTAGTAAGTATTCTCATGAATTCCAGACAGTGACTCCTTATGGAGAAGATGAGATATATTTTTGTCAAAAGTGCAAACTAGCTATCAACAAAGAAATTATTCAAAAAGAGAAATATCAGTGTTCAAAATGTAAAAGTAAGAAATTAAAAGCTAAAAAAGCGATTGAAGTAGGAAATATCTTTAAATTGAAGGATAAATTTAGCAAAACCTTTAATTTAAAATTTAGAGATAAAGATGGGAAAGAAAAAACAGTATTAATGGGTTGTTATGGTGTGGGGCTTGGTCGGTTGATGGGCACAGTAGTTGAAGTTCATTATGATAAAAATGGAATTATCTGGCCAAAAGAGGTAGCTCCTTTTCGGGCTCATTTAATTCAAATAGAAAATACCAAAAAAGTTAAAAGAGTAGCTGAAAAATTATATCAAGATTTACAAAAAGCAAAAGTAGAAGTATTATATGACGATAGAGATAAGTCAGCTGGTGAGAAATTTGCTGAAGCAGACTTAATTGGTATGCCCCTGAGGTTGGTTGTTAGCGAGAGAACTTTAAAGAAAAATTCAGTAGAAATAAAAAAGAGAAGTGAGAAAAAAATCAAGTTGGTCAAATTAAGTCAAATATTAAAATATGTTAAATAAACTACTTTCCTATATATCTGAAGACATCGCTATTGACCTTGGAACAGCCAACTCTCTGGTTTATGTTCGAGATAGGGGGATAGTCATTACCGAACCTTCAGTGGTAGCTGTTAATAAAAAGACTGGCCAGGTTTTAGCAATTGGCCAAGAAGCTAAAAAAATGGTTGGTCGAACTCCTGCCTACATTGTTGCTACCAGGCCTTTAGTTGCTGGAGTAATTTCTGACTTTGAAGTAACCGAGCAGATGCTTCGCTATTTTATTGAAAAAGCCCATAAGAGAAAGTTTTTCTTAAACCCCAGACCGCGAGTAATTATTGGTGTTCCCTGTGGAGTAACTGAGGTTGAAAAAAAGGCAGTTTGCGATGCGGCCAAGAACGCCGGAGCTAGAGTAGTTTTTTTAGTTGAAGAGCCAATGGCTGCTGCCATTGGTGCCAGATTGGCCGTTCAAGAAGCTGGAGGTAACTTTATTGTTGATATTGGTGGAGGGACGACTGAGGTAGCCATAATTTCCTTGGGCGGAATCGTTCTCTCTAAAAGTTTAAAAGTGGCTGGTGACAAGTTAAATGAAGATATAATTCAGTTTGCCCAGGATGAGTA